>PDWI01001896.1_pt1 | contig 32444 bp, 27 predicted proteins | sample 1430891 | NCBI WGS metagenome assembly PDWI01 (sample SAMN01162508, study PRJNA174530) | Oral metagenome, whole genome shotgun sequencing project. | biome: Marine environment; feature: Marine mammal; material: Swab sample of the gingival sulcus; isolation source: swab sample of gingival sulcus... | reverse complement strand
CTTGATAGATTAGGAGTCCCTAGTGAGTTTTTAGATGATATTGCCGACGTTGATGAGCGTCCCCGTCATGAACGAGAAGATGACTGGCAATTGGTTATTTTGCGTATCCCATTAGATGGAGATATGGTTGGTCAGCCTTATACGACTATTCCTATAGGTATTATTTCAAATAAAGATCTAATCATTTCTGTTTGTTATAGAAAAACACAATTAATTCCTGATTTTATCAAGCATTTAAGACGTAAGAATATTGAAGTTCCTACAGAAGCGGATTTCATTGTTCGAATGATTTATTCTTCGGCTGTTTGGTTCTTGAAATATCTTAAGTTAATCTATTTGGAAATTAATCGAATAGAGAAGGATATTGAGCAAAGTGTCCGAAATGAAGCTCTTCTACGCATCATGAATCTTCAAAAATCATTGGTGTATTTCAATACTTCTATAAGGGGAAATGAAGCTATGCTTGGGCGTCTTCGTTCAGCCGCTCGCCACTCAGGTATGGATGAAGATCTCTTAGAGGATATTCAGATTGAGTTACGCCAAGCTCATAATACAACCAATATTTACATTGATATTTGTAATAGTACAATGAATGCTATTGATAGTTTGATTTCAAATAATGTGAATACAATCATGAAACGTATGACGAGCTTGTCTATTGTTCTTACAATTCCTACTATGATTGCAAGTATGTATGGTATGAACGTTGATTTACATATCTCAGGACCTTATGCTTTTCCCATAATTATATCTGTCTCGATACTGCTATCTGCAATTGCTTTCGTGTTATTTAGGCGAATTAAGTGGTTTTAGAATGGAATATTTCTCCTTAAATTTCAATAAAAATAAACTATTTTACTAGAATATTTATTTGAATAACTTACCTTTGTCATCAATAACATGCTCTTCATGTTGTATTTTAAATATAAAATATCGTATAGCTTAATCATAAATGCAGAATTTAGTAATTGTAGAGTCTCCTAAAAAAGCACAATTAATTCAAGGATTTTTAAAGAAAAATGGTCTTGAAGGTTATAAGGTCATGGCTAGTGCTGGTCATATTCGAGACTTGAAGAAAAAAACATTTAGTGTTGATGTCGAGAAAAATTATGAACCTGAATATGAGGTTTCTGCAGATAAGAAAGCTTTGATTAAAGAGCTTAAAGCTGAAGCAAAGAAGAGTGACATGGTTTATCTTGCATCCGATGAAGACCGAGAGGGAGAGGCTATTGCTTGGCATCTTAGTGAGGTACTAAACTTAAAGTCTGATAAGTGTAAGCGTATTGTATTTCATGAAATTACTTCCGAAGCTTTTATGGAAGCTTTGGATAACCCTCGTTCGATAGATCAATCTCTTGTTGATGCTCAGCAAGCAAGACGTGTCCTTGACCGAATCGTAGGTTTTGAACTATCCCCTGTTCTATGGAAGCGTATTGGACGTTCAGCTCGATCGGCTGGTCGTGTTCAGTCGGTTGCTGTTCGTTTAATTGTTGATAGAGAACGAGAAATTCAAAATTATGTAGCCGTTTCGACTTTTAGAGTTCAGGCAGTCTTTTCCCTACCTACAGGAGAGGAGCTTAAGGCTGAATTGAATCATCGATTTGCTACTGAGCATGAAGCTCAGGAATTTCTTCGATTATGTTTGAAGAATCAATGGATTGTTGGAGATGTGATAACTAAAGATGCACGTCGCTCACCTTCAGCACCTTTTACAACGTCAACCTTACAACAGGATGCTGCAAGTCGTTTAGGTTATAGCGTTTCTCAAACTATGCGTTTAGCTCAGAGCTTATATGAATCTGGTCATATTACATATATGCGTACGGACTCCGTAAGTTTATCATCGGTTGCTCGTAAGCTGATAGCCAAAGAGGTTAAAGGATTGTATGGTGAAGAGTATTATAAATCTCGTAACTATAAGAATAAGAGTAAAGGAGCTCAAGAAGCTCATGAGGCTATTCGTCCTAGTTATATTTCAGTTCAAAAGGCTGGAGCTACAGCTCAAGAGAAGAAATTGTATGAACTGATTCGTCTACGAGCAATTGCTTCTCAGATGGCAGATGCTAAGATTGAGCGTACAACAGTTGAGATTCCTGTACAAGGTTCGAAATATTCATTCATTGCTCAAGGAGAAGTTGTTGTATTTAAGGGCTTCTTAGAACTTTATATGGATTCAGGCTCTAATGAATTTAAGCATTTGCCAAAGATAAGTGTTGGTACTCATTTGGAACGACAAAATCTTTTTGCAGATGAGAGATTTAGTCAGCGTCCTGCTCGTTTTACTGAAGGTTCTATGGTTAGTAAGATGGAAGAGCTTGGTATAGGACGCCCTTCTACTTATGCTCCAACAATTCAAACGATACAAGCTCGAGGTTATGTGGAAAAAGCTGACCGAGAGGGAGAAGAACGTCAAGTGGTTATCTTAAAAGTTGAAGATGATAAACTTTTTAGAGAAGAAAAAACTGAAGTCTTTGGATCTGATCGTTCTAAACTTGTTCCGACAGATGTTGGAATTATTGTTAATGATTTCCTAGTTGATCGTTTCCCTAATATCATAGATTTTAGATTTACAGCTAATGTTGAAGAAGATTTTGATCATATTGCTGAAGGAGGACGTGTTTGGCAGGAAGTGATTCATTCGTTCTATAAGGAGTTTCATCCTAGTGTCCTATCTGCTAAAGAGTTTGAACCAAATAAAACTCGTATTGGTACACGAGAACTAGGGACAGATCCTAAGAGTGGTCGAATCGTTTTGGCATGCCTTGGTCGTTATGGAGCAATGATTCAGATTGGATCTTCAGATGATGAGGAAAAACCTCGCTTTGCCTCTCTTCAAAATGGGCAAACTCTAGAATCAATTACTTTAGATGAAGCCTTAAAATTATTTGATCTTCCAAAGGATTTGGGGGAGTTTCAGGGAGAAAAAGTTACAGTCTCAGTTGGACGTTTTGGACCTTATATAAAGGTTGGGAAAACTTTTGTAAGTTTACCAAGTGAATATGAACCATTAAGTGTCAGTCTTGAGGAGGCAGTTGCTTTATTTAAGAAAAAAGAAGAAGCAGATAAGAAAAGTCTACTAAAATCCTTTGCTGATGATTTTGAAATTAGAGATGGACGTTATGGAGCTTACATCAAATATAAAGGTTCAAATTATAAGTTGCCTAAGGATAAGACACCTGAAGAATTAACAGAGTCTGAGTGCTTAGAAATTATAGAGTCTGCTCCAGCTAAAACATCTAAAAGAAGAGCCTCAACTAAACGTCCGGTCAAAAAGAAGAATACAAAGGTTAAATAGCTCCCTTTTTTGATGCGTTATTTTATTTATTTAAGCTATAAGGGAACGAATTATAGTGGATGGCAAATCCAGCCGAATGCTCCAACTATACAGGAAACTATTGAGAGGGCTTTAGCTACTATTCTAAGAAAACCTTGTTCCATTGTAGGAGCTGGTCGTACAGATACTGGTGTTCATGCTCATTTAATGGTTATTCATTTAGATTTAGACTTAGATTTTGAGAAAGCTAAGGATTTACTTCTCCGTTTGAATCGTTTGCTACCCAAAGATATAGCTTTGAATTCTATACATAAAGTGACGGATGATGCACATGCTCGCTTTTCAGCATTGTCTCGAACTTATCATTATTATGCTCATAGTTCAAAAGATGCTTTCAATAATGATTGTTCTCTATTCTTATATCAGAATCTCAATTTTGATCGAATGAATGATGCTGCAAAAATTCTTCTTGAATATACTGATTTTACAAGCTTCAGTAAATTGCATACTGATGCGAAAACGAATATTTGTCACGTAAGTGAAGCTTTTTGGATGCCTGATCCAATTAGAGATAATGGTTATATTTTTCGTATTACGGCAGATCGATTCTTAAGAAATATGGTTCGAGCAATTGTTGGAACACTGATTTTAGTAGGTCGTAATCGCTTAGATTTATCTGGCTTTAGACGAATTATTGAAGGAAAAGATAGATGTCTAGCTGGATCTTCTGCAGATGGACATGCTCTTTTTTTAGAAGAAATTACTTATCCAAAGGACTTATTTCTATAATATTTTTATTAAATTTGTCCCAAGAATATAAATAGATAATTAAAAAATATGCAAGAGAAGATTTTAGTCTTGGATTTCGGCTCTCAAACGACACAATTGATTGGTCGTCGTTTACGAGAACTAAATACTTACTGTGAGATTATCCCTTATAATAAACTGCCTGAGAACTTAGATGGTATTGCTGGGGTTATTCTTTCTGGTAGTCCTTTCTCTGTTTATGATAAATCAGCTTTCTATATAGATTTGAGTCAGATTCGTGGACAACTACCAATACTTGGTATTTGTTATGGGGCTCAAAGTTTAGTTTATCAGGCTGGAGGGAAGGTTGAATCTTGTGAAACCCGAGAGTATGGTCGTGCTAAAATATTTGCAAAAAAAGAAGATTCAATTCTTAAAGGTGTAAAAGATGGTGGGATTGTTTGGATGTCTCATGGAGATACAATAACAGAATTGCCAAAATCTTTTTATATTATAGCAAGTACTGAGGATGTACCAGCTGCGGCTTTCCGTATTGAAGGTGAGGATACTTGGGGCTTTCAGTTTCATCCAGAGGCATTTCATAGTGAGGAAGGGCTTAGATTACTTGAAAACTTCTTAGATGTTACAGGTATTAAAGGCAATTGGTCTCCAGCATCATTTATAGATAATACCGTTTCTGAGCTAAAAAATACTCTTGGTGATGATAAGGTTATCTTGGCTTTATCCGGAGGAGTTGATTCATCTGTTACTGCAGTTCTTTTACATCGTGCTATAGGCAAGAATCTTACTTGTATATTTGTAGATCATGGTTTACTCAGAAAGAATGAGTTTGAGCATGTGTTGAAAGACTATGAACATTTAGGGTTGAATGTTATTGGTATTAATGCCAAAGAGGAGTTTCTCTCAGAACTTGATGGAGTTACTAATCCTGAAGAAAAGCGTAAGATAATAGGAAAAGGCTTTATCAATGTTTTTGATCGAGAAGCTAGAAAACTAAAAGATATTAAGTGGTTGGGACAAGGAACTATTTACCCTGATGTTATTGAGTCTTTGAGTATAACAGGTACAGTTATTAAGAGTCATCATAATGTTGGAGGTCTACCTGAACGAATGAATCTGAAGCTTGTAGAACCTTTACGTCTTCTGTTTAAAGATGAGGTGCGTCGTGTAGGTTTAGAACTTGGGATGAAAGAACATTTAATTAAGCGTCAACCATTTCCAGGTCCAGGCTTAGGTATTCGTATTATTGGGGATATTAGTCAAGAAAAGATTGATATTCTTCAAAATGCTGATGATATTTATATGTCAATGTTACGTGAGTGGGATTTGTATGATAAGGTGTGGCAAGCTGGAGCTATCCTTTTACCTTTGAAGAGTGTTGGTGTTATGGGTGATGAACGTACGTATGAATATACTATTGCACTGAGAGCAGTTACATCTTCTGATGCGATGAGTGCAGACTGGGCTCACTTGCCGTATGAATTCCTTTCAAAAGTTTCTAATGAGATTATCAATAAAGTTAGAGGTGTGAATAGAGTTGTATATGATATTTCATCTAAACCACCTAGTACAATTGAATGGGAATAACACTTATTTAGACTAACGAATAGGCTACTCCTTTTCAATAAAGGGGTAGCCTTTATCTTTAGACCAGAGAATAAATTTATGTCAAAACATCAAGATCTTAGAGGGAAAATCACCCTTCATAAGTTGCAAAGTAAGAAAGCTATTGGAGAGAAAATTTCTATGCTTACAGCTTATGATTATACTATGGCTCGTTTGCTTGATACTTCAGGTATCGATATGATTCTTGTTGGGGACTCTGCAGCAAATGTTATGGCTGGGTATAAAACGACTTTGCCTATAACTTTAGAGCAAATCAGCTACTATGCAAGTTCTGTAGTCCGAGCTGTTAAAAGAGCTTATGTTGTTGTTGATATGCCTTTTGGTTCATATCAAGTGAATTGTGATGAAGCTGTTCGATCTGCTATTCGTTTGATGAAAGAGACAGGAGCTGATGCTGTAAAACTAGAAGGTGGGGATTCTTATATACAGGAGGTTATCTCTAGGATTGTTTCTGCAGGGATTCCAGTTGTTGCACACTTAGGTCTATGTCCTCAGTCTGTAAATCGTCTTGGAGGGTATGGTTTGCAGGCTAAAAATGATTTTGAAGGTGCAAAACTTTGTGGTCAAGCACTTGCAGTCCAAGAGGCTGGAGCTTCGTTTTTAGTCCTAGAGAAGGTTCCAAGTAAAGTTGCCAGTCAAGTTGCTGAAAACTTAACAATTCCTGTTATTGGGATTGGAGCTGGTAGTAGTGTTGATGGACAAGTTCTGGTTTTACAAGATATGCTAGGATTAGACACCAGTTTTTCTCCAAAATTTCTTAGACGTTTTGCTGATCTTGGCTCAGAAGTAAAGCTGGCTGTACAAGCTTTTATTGAAGCTGTCGAAACAAAAGATTTTCCTTCAAAAGAAGAATCCTATTAATTTAGAGTATATGTTTGATAGTATTTTCGAAGTTGTTAGGCAAATGGACAATGATTTTGTTTCATGGTGTGACTATCTTGGAACATTTGCTTTCGCTATTTCAGGGATTCGTTTAGCAGCATCCAAAGGTTTTGATTGGTTTGGTGCTTATGTTGTAGGCTTTATTACAGCTGTCGGAGGGGGGACGGTACGTGACCTCTTCCTTGATTCTAAAATATTTTGGCTAGAAACACCTTCTTATTTAGTCATTTCAGGTTTAGCTTTGATCTTTACAATTGCTTTACGTCGTCAGGTTGTCCGAGCTAATTATTCCCTCTTCTTTTTTGACTCTGTTGGTTTAGGTTTATTTGTTGTTGTGGGGATTGTAAAGAGTTTTGAAGCAGGTTATCCTTGGTGGGTTGCTTTGGTTATGGCAGTTGTTACAGGATCTTTTGGTGGTATGACACGTGATGTCTTGATTAATGAAGAACCACTTATTTTTAGACAAGATATCTATGCTTTGGCTTGTCTATTTGGGGGAGTTGTCTATGTCCTATTACTTAAGACTTCTATGCCAATACCTTGGATTCAGTTTCTTTCAGCTATTTCTGTTTTCTTATTGAGGACATTATCTCTCCTTTTGAATTTAAGTTTACCTACCTTTAAGCCTATTGATCCAAACTCTGTAAATAAGGAAGATTAGGTATTATTAGAATAAGTCTTTATGTCTAGATCAAAAGAAAAGTATTCGAGTTTTTTTACTTTACTTTATTTTATTTTTCTCTTTTCGCTATATCTCTTTCTAAATCTAGACTTGAGGGAAGAGACGATTGCTATAGTTAACACTTTTGTAACCTATTATTCTTTAGCCTTAGGGGGATTATTTCTCGTTTTACTTCTCTTTAAGATGAGTCTTAACAGCTTGCTTATCTTAGAAGATAAGGGACTAAAGCTGGTTAATCTCTTTCTCCCATCACTCTTATTCCTTTTTCCCTATTGGGATTCTTCTCTTGCTCCTCTATTTCTTTTAGGAGCGTGGATCAGTTTTTTGCTCTTATGTTCTTTGAGGGGTAATAAAAATGCATCAATTCATGCTCATGTATTAGGCTTTATTTTGGGAGGACTAAGTTACTTTGATCCAACACTTCTTTATTTACTCCCATTTCTTTTGTGGCTTTTTTATGATTTGAATTGCTTTTCTTTAAGAAATTTTATAGCCCTTTTATTAGGATACTTTTTACCTATTCTAATAATTCTTCCAATACAATGGTACGTAGATCCTCTTTTGTGTGAACAGACTATACAATCAAGCTTTACTTTACTCATAAGCTGGAAATCTCTAGAAATGTCTGAGCTAATTTTTCTGATTGTTTTGGGAATAATTACTTTGTTCAATTTGATTATTTATAAGTTTGATTATCAGTCCGTTTCAAATGATCAGAGAATGCTTTTTTCTTCTTTTCGAACGCTAAGCCTTTCGTCTTATATCTGTCTATGCTTTAGTCCAAGTAATTTAATGTTTTCATCCTTGTGGCTTTTAGTTAATAGCATATTTATGGCAAGGTTCTTTTCTGGTCTAAGTATAAAGCACTATCGTTTATTTCTTTTGTTCTTTACTTTGCTATTAGTTGTTTACATGCTATTCATCTAAATAAGCTTAATTGACTAACTGCTATGTCTCGTTTATCATCGGTCTTTTACTTAATCTTTGTCGTCTTAATGCTCTTGTTTGGGCAAGCTCTACCTTGTTTTGCTCAGCATGTAAAGGTTGGGGCTGATCATTTAGAGGAACTATTGCCGATGTTAGAGGGACGTAGGATTGCAGTAATGGCTAATCAGACTTCTATCTTAGGTGAAAATAAGACTCATTTAGTTGATACTTTATTTAATCTTGGGATAAATCTGAAAAAGATCTTCGTCCCAGAGCATGGCTTTAGGGGATCTGTAGACGCAGGAAAGCATGTTCGTAATGGCTATGACCAAAAGACAGGACTACCCATTGTTAGTTTATACGGAAGACATAAGCGTCCTCAAGTAAAAGATCTCAAAGATGTGGATGTTTTGATCTTTGACTTGCAAGATGTTGGTACTCGTTTCTATACCTATATTAGCTCAATGCACTATATTATGGAGGCTGTAGCAGAGCAGAATAAGGAACTAATTATTTGTGATCGTCCTAATCCTAATGATTATGTTGATGGTCCTATGCGAGATGAAGACTGTAAATCATTTATAAGTATGCATAAAATCCCTCTTCTGCATGGATTAACTATCGGAGAGTTGGCTTTAATGATTAATGGTGAGGCTTGGCTTCGTAAGGGGAGAGCTTGTAAACTAACAATCCTGCCTGTTGAGGGATGGAAACATGGGCAAGAGTATGAGCTTCCTATTGAGCCGAGTCCAAATTTAAGGGATATGCAGGCGATACGTTTGTATCCAAGCCTTTGTCTCTTTGAGGCAACTATTATGAGTGTTGGGCGAGGAACAGATAAGCCTTTTAAACTTTTAGGCTATCCTAAGCGGTCATTTGGATCTTACCTCTTTAGACCTCGTTCTATTGTTGGTCAAGCAATGAATCCTAAACACAAAGGACGTATTTGCTATGGGCTTAATTTGAGTGAAGAGAATACTTATCTCCAAAAGAAACTTTCTCTAAAGCATTTAATCTATTTCCAAAAACATGCTAAGCTCTTAGGCTTAAGGTTGATCAAAGACAAGAGAACCTTTGATCTATTAGCAGGGACGAAAAAGTTACGTCATCAGATTGAGCAAGGTTTGTCTGAGGAAGAGATTCATGCATCATGGAAGAAGGATTTAGAATTATATAAAATACTTCGCAGTAAATATCTTATTTATCCATCTAAATAATTGGAAGAATATGTTGAAAGACTTACTTATACAAACTCGCTCGGTTCGTCGCTTTGCTCAGACTCCTCGACCAAGTTTGGAAGAGCTAAAGCAATGGGTGGGGAATCTTCGTTATACAGCATCTGCTCGTAATGCTCAACCTTTGAAGTATCTTCTTGTAACAGATGAGGAGCTTTGTCATGATCTGTGTAAGCATTTAGCTTGGGCTGGTTATCTTAATGACTGGAAAGGTCCAAGCCTTGAGGAAGAGCCTACAGCTTATATTGTACAATTATTAGATAAGTCCCTTGCCCCTAAAGCTCGTTTTGACGAAGGTATACAACTACAAGCCCTCACTTTGCAAATAACAGAAGCTTCCTATGCTTCATGTATCATCTTGGCTTTTGCACAGAATAAGCTTAAAGACTTACTACATATAGGAGAAGATTATGAGATTTTGTCTATTCTTGCTGTAGGTAAGGCTCAAGAGGAAATTCTTATTGAGGATATAGAAGATGTTAATGGCTCGGTAGTTTATTATCGTGATGAAGAGGATAGGCATCATGTCCCAAAAAGAAAAGCAGAAGATTTGATTTATGATACATACACAAACGGATAAAGTAAATAAGGCTTACTACTATATTTCTAATTCTAATGATCCTTTTTATAATATTTCATTAGAATATTATCTCTATCACGTAAGGAAAGATTTATCTCCTATCTATTTTTTTTGGGTAAATGAGCCATCAATTTTTATGGGGCGTTACCAATATCCAAAAGCTGAATGCGACCTTTCTTTACTTGCTAAGCAAGGAATTAAACTTTTGAGGCGAAAGTCTGGAGGTGGTACGGTATTTCATGATTTAGGCAACTTAAACTATAGCTGTATTAAGAATGCTAAAAGCCAGAGTGAAAGCTTTGATTTGAAGGCTTTTCCTCAGCCAATTATCAAGGCTATGGCAAGGCAGGGCTTAGACTTGGCTCTATCATCTAGAGGAGACCTACGTTATGATGGACTGAAAGTTGGAGGTTCGGCAGAAGCTACGAGAAAGGGGCGTATGCTCTACCATTTATCCCTCCTTTTTGATGCAGATTTGGATTTGTTGGAGCGTTGTCTGTCAGTGAATCAAGGGGATAGATTCACTTCTCGTGTCGCCTCTGTTCGCTCAAAGGTCTGTAATATTCGAGAAGCTTTGGGGTTGGATTCTGTTGCCAGTGTGGATGATTTCTGTGGTTTAATCTTGAAGGAGTTAGAACTTGAATATGACAAACTTGAATGCTTATCCCTTCCAAGTGATGCAGATGAGCAAATAAATGCTTTTCGTCAAGAGATCTTCGAAAATGACACTTGGATCTATTCGGAGATTGGTAAGAAGCAAATCGGTTAATATGCGTACATCTTGGACTGATTTCTCGGTATTCTTAAAACGTTATTTCCCTCAAGGTAAAACACAGAAGATAACACTTACTGCTGGTTTTACCTGCCCTACGAGAGATGGTTCGCGAGGGAAAGGTGGCTGTACCTATTGCAATGTTAAGAGCTTCAGTCCCGCTTTTGAGATTCGTCAGAAATCAATAACTGAACAGTTAGATGAAGGGATTGCTTTCTTCTCTCGAAAGTATAAAAACATGCAATACTTGGCATATTTTCAATCCTATACTAATACTTATGCTTCCATAGAGGATTGTATTCTTAAGTATGAAGAGGCAATTGCTCATCCTCAGGTTGTCGGACTTATTATAGGAACTCGTCCTGATTGCATGCCACAAGCTCTCCTGGATTACCTGACAGAACTAAATAAGCGTACTTTTATACTTGTGGAATATGGGGTGGAAAGTACCTTAGATAAGACCTTAAAGCGCATTCAACGTGGGCATTCTTTTGAGGAGAGTATCGCTACAATCAAGCGAACATCAGAAGCTGGTTTGCTTACTGGTGCTCATATTATTTTAGGTTTACCTGGAGAGAGTAGGGAAGACTTGCTCAGTCATGCGGAACGCTTGTCTAAACTTCCTATTTCTACTTTAAAAATTCATCAGCTTCAAATCCTTAAAGGTACAATAATGGCTCGTGAATATCTGTCTAATCCTAGTGATTTTCATCTCTTTAATGAGGAGGAGTATATCGAACTGTGCTTAGACTTTTTGGAACTCTTACGAGAAGATATTGTTATCGAGCGTTTCGTTTCTCAATCTCCTCCAGATATGCTCCTTGCTCCTCGCTGGGGTTGGAAAAATTATCAGTTTACAGAAAAGATCCGTCAGGGTTTACTTCAAAGATCTTTTGTTGATTAGTTGTGAATTTTAGGCTATGAAGAAGAAAAAAAACTCATTAATTTATAAGTCTCTAACCCAAGTTAAACAGATTAAACGCTTTGTTTTTGATCGTCGTGGGGACGGAGTCCATTCTCCTTACGCTTTTAATTTGATAACGAAGGTAATTCGTAATCCTTATCCTTATGACTGTTTTCGCTTCCTGTCCTTTGACCATAAAATACTATCTCTGAGTATTAAGGAGCATTCAGGGGATCGGCTCGTCCATCGCTTTAAGACTGCAGAGCTGATTTTTCGCTTAGCTCTTAACCATACCTCTAAAGATTGTATTTTGATTAGCCAAAGAAAATCTCTTTTGATTCCTTATTTAGAGCGAGTTGTGAAGCATGTTGTTCAGCCTTCTGTCGAAGAGTTTGCTGATATGGATACATCAGCTCTGCTGATTGTCGAGGATTGTCCTCTTGAGCAAATGGAGAACTTAAAAATGCTTTTGCTACGATCTATTGAAGAGCAGGGACAGAATCTAATGATTGTGTTTAATCATAATAATCCTCTTTTGCGTAAGAACTCTAAAAGTTTAGCTCAGTGGCTAAATCCTCCTATTAGCTTCCACTTAAAGCATCTTAAGGTTTTTGTTTGGCGAGCTTATACAACCCCTGGGAGTTACAATGTCTATTCCTAGATTTTAGGATCGATAAGTTTTTTTTACTAATTAGATTATTAGCTGTTTTGCTCGGTTTGATAATAGGCTTTCTTTATTGTTTTTGGAACTAGGTGTTGTTTCTAAAATTTCTTCCCTAGGATTCTAAAAAATGTTCCCTACGATTGGAAAAACTCTTCCCAAAGAATCTTAAAAAAGTAAGCTCAGTTTTTTAGAAGGCTTGATATCGCTTTTTTAGTCCCTAGCTTAAATCAATTAGTTTTAAGCTAGGGACTAAATCTTTTCAAGCCTATTATCTTTCTTTTTTCTAGATTGTTACTTCCGACCTTTGTATAATAATGATAGACTTTGAGGATTCTTTTTGACTAGATGTTTGTTTGGAAAAGAAAAAAGTATTACTTTTGCAGTCGAATCATAGTTCTGAGTAGGGTAGTTTTATGACTCCGTAGCTCAGTTGGTAGAGCAAATGACTCTTAATCATTGGGTCGTGAGTTCGAGCCTCACCGGGGTCACTCATTGTTTTGTTTGTATTTATAAGACTGTCTTACTCAGAACTATTTTTATTTTATGACTCCGTAGCTCAGTTGGTAGAGCAAATGACTCTTAATCATTGGGTCGTGAGTTCGAGCCTCACCGGGGTCACCATTTAATTAATCCGAGAGATTGAAGTTTCAGTCTCTCGGATTTTTTCATTTTTAGCTGAGTTTTTCAAAGCTAAAGTGTTGATTATTTGGATTTAATCAATTAAAATGCTATCTTTGTTGCGAGTTATGTCTTCATTTTTTGGAGGTTAAAGAGTTGAAAATTATGATTAACCCTGTGTTTTAAGGGTTATAGAAATAAATTGAATGGTAAACATCAAGAATTATTTAAGAAGAGGTTTGTTCCTCGCTTTAGTTCCAGTAACGATGCTGACAGCTCAGCATGTAGATGGTAATCTAAAGGTTGAAAAAGTTGACGGCAGACGTGTCTTAGAGATTATTGATACACTTTCTTCATCATCCCTTCTAGCAGATAATGTGAAGGTTTTAGACCTTCTTGGTACAAAGAAAGATGCACGTGATGAAGCCTTAGAGTCTGAAATTAGTGAGCATGAACGCCTTGAGCGTTTAGAGTTTCCTGCAGAAGATCTTTACGGAGAAGATTCTTGGGGTCATTCTCTAAATCCTGTAGCCCATGCTTCACGTATCCCAAATATTCACAAAATTGATTTAACAGGATTCATCAATCCCTTGAAGTTTCACTACGTTACTTCTTGCTATGGTATGAGAGGTCGTGGAAGACGCCGTCGCCCTCATCATGGTATTGACTTGAAGCTTTACACGGGGGAGAAAGTTTATGCCGCATTTGATGGTAAGGTCCGTATCAAACGTTATAACCATCGTGGATATGGTTACTATTATGTGATTCGTCATCCTAATGGATTGGAAACGCTTTATGGTCACTTAAGTAAACAGTTTGTCAAAGAGGGCGAGATTGTTAAGGCTGGACAGGTTATTGGTCTTGGAGGAAGTACTGGACGTTCTTCAGGTCCTCATTTGCACTTTGAGGCTCGCTTTATGGGAATTCCTATTAATCCTCAACAACTTTTTGACTTCTCAGAGGGACAACCTAAGTTAGATGAATATGTTTTCCGTCGTTATGCTCCTTTGAAGTCTTCCAAGAAGGGTCAGAGAACTTCAGCTAAGAAATATTATTCAAAGATTAAGGTTTATCGTATTCGTAAGGGGGATACACTTGGATCTATTGCTGCTCGTTATAATACGACAGTGAATAAGATTTGTCGTGCGAACCATATTCATAGCAAAAAGAGGTTACAGATTAATTCGACTTTGAGGATTCCAGTCCAGAAGTCATAGTCAATCTAACTTGTATCATACGAGTCCTTGATTCCTTTGGATTCAAGGACTTTTTTATTAAGTCTTAATTTTGAGTTTTATTTATAGGTAAAGCTTTTCAATTGTTCTAAAAAAATCTAAATATAATGAGACGTTTAATTTCTTATTTAGGCTCTATCCTCTTGTTAGTTCTTATGGTTTCTTGCTCTTCGGAGCAGAAAGCTACTAAGCAGAAGACGGGAGAACTTTTAACCGATACATTAGAAGAGAAGAGTGTTCGGTACGCTGAATTCTTTGCCATTGAAGAAGTAAATGGGCATAAGCAAATACATATCTTATCTCCAAGTAATAAGCAGGATACTCTAGCGACTTACTTGTGTTATCCGAGAGGAGAAGAAAAGCCTTCTAGTGCTAAGAATAAAGTTGTTTGTCTTGAAACTCCAATCAAAAGCTTGGCTTCACTTTCGACAACAGAGCTTGGAGCTTTGGAAGTTTTGGATTTAAGAGATTTACTTGTAGCAAGTAATGATTTGGCTTATATCTCAGATTCGATTCTTCGTGAACGAGCAAAGGCGGGAAAGTTAATTGAAATTGCACGAGGTATGAGTAGGGATAATGAAAAGATTATCCTAGCTAAGCCTGAAGTTTTACTTCAGAGTTCATTCTTTCGTAAGGATAAAGATGAGATGCTTGAGCAAATGGGCATTCATATCGTCCAATACAATGCATGGAAAGAAGCATCTCTACTTGGAAGAGCTGAGTGGCTAAAAGTTATTGCTCTCCTTGCAGGGGAGGAAGAAAGAGCAAATAGGTATTTTGATGCTCTTGAGAAAGAGTACTTTAGAGCTAAGAATTTAATTAAGTCTTCAGATAAGAAACAAATCCTCTATGGTCAAGACTTTAATAATACTTGGTATATCCCTGGAGAGTATAGCTATGTTACGAATATGTTATCGGATGCAGGGCTTGTTTTTACTTCGATAGAAGGCTCTATTGATAGCAAGCCTAAAAGTATGGAGTATGTATTTACTCATTTTTCAAAGGCTCAAACTTGGTTAGCCATGCCTTATGGAGCATGTTATTCTCTCTCAGATTTTATGAAGATTAACGAGAAGTATAAAGACTTTGATGCTTGTAAGAATATGAATGTTTGGACTCCAAATAAACGTATGAATGGAGCAAATGGTAATGACTATTGGGAGAGTGGACCTTATCATCCGGATCTTGTCTTGAAAGACTTAATCAAGATAACTCAGCCCGAACTATTGCCTGATTACGAACCTTACTACTGGTTAAAACTTTTAAAGTAATGAGCTCGCTAACTCGCTACTACCTTTTATTAATTTCCTTACTCATTTTTATATTTTTTTTAGATCTGAAAACGGGATCTATTGCTGTTGATTTTTCAGAATTGTTCCGTATCCTTCGAGGCTTTGATGGGACGGAAATGAAGAATCTTCTCATATGGGAGTATCGTCTTCCAAAGGCTTTGACCGCTCTTTTCGTCGGAGCAGGTATTGCTCTTACTGGTTTGCAAATGCAATGTCTCTTCCGTAATCCTCTTGCAGACGCTTCAATCCTAGGTATTAGTAGTGGGGCTGGATTGGGCGTTGCCTTATATACGATGTTACTTAGCCTTATTCCCTCTCTTTCATCTTTTGTTGGAGTTTCTAGTCATGTAGGGATTGTATTAGCCTCTTGTATCGGCTCTTTGGTAGTATTGCTTATACTCTTTTTGGTTTCTGGGAACTTCCGAGACATTTTATCTGTTCTTCTTTTAGGAATCATGATTAGTTTCTTTGCAAGTTCACTGATTATTCTTTTACAATATTTCAGTAGTGATGAGAGCTTGAAGCATTATTTAATTTGGTCTTTTGGCTCTTTGTCAAGTACCAATTGGGTAGAACTAAAAATATTAATCACAAGTATTTCTTTTGTTATTGCCTTGGCTTGTTTTCTTGCCAAAGGCATGAATGCTCTTAGTCTTGGGGATCATTATGCTCGCTCAATGGGTGTAAATATTCAAGTCCTTCGCTTATTATTAATCTTAATTACCTCTGTAATCATCGGAGTTGTTACAGCTTTTGTTGGACCTATCGCTTTTCTTGGTATGGCTGTCCCTCATTTAGCGAAACTTATTGTCAAAGGGACAGATCATATGAAGCTAATTCCTTTGACCTTGATCCTCGGGGCTTTGTTGATGCTTCTCTGTGATTGGCTTAGTCATGTTTCTGATTTATTACTTCCTATAAACGCTTTGACTTCTCTATTACTCGCACCAATTATTATCTTTGTATTGCTTAAGTTGAAGCGAGGACAGATTGTTTATTAGTTTTGAGTATTTATTAGGAGACTTAAGCGAAGAGAAATTTATATATAGTTAGAAATGATCGTTTGTATTGCAGAGAAACCAAGTGTTGCTAAGGATATAGCTCAAATACTTGGGGCAAAAAAGAGATATATTGAGAAAGGAGTTGGTTATTTAGAGGGTAATGGTTATCAGGTTACTTGGACATTTGGACATCTCTGTACGCTTAAAGAACCACAAGAGTATGAGAAGGCTTGGAAGACTTGGAGTATCAGTTCTCTGCCAATGATTCCTAAGCGTTTCGGTATTAAAGCGATTGATATTCCTAACTATAAGGCTCAATTAAAAGTGATTGAACAATTGGTTCAAGGAGCTAAATTGGTTATTAATTGTGGTGATGCGGGACAAGAGGGGGAATTGATCCAAAGGTGGGTTTTACAGCAGAGCAAATGTTCAGTCCCTGTTAAGCGACTATGGATTTCGTCTCTTACTGATGAAGCAATCAAAGATGGCTTTAAGTCTTTGAAGAATTCGGAAGATTTCCAAAGTCTTTATGAGGCGGGTTTGGCACGTGCTATAGGAGATTGGTTACTTGGTTTGAATGCTACTCGTCTATTTACCCTCAAGTTTGCCCAACGTGGACAGATGCTTTCTGTCGGACGTGTGCAAACACCAACCTTAGCTCTCATTGTCGAGCGACAAAAAACTATTGAAAACTTTAATCCCGAGACCTATTGGGAGTTAAAGACGCTTTATCGGAATACGCTTTTTTCTTCAGAGAAGAAAAAGTTTTCTAAGAAAGAAGAGGCAGAAAAGCTCCTTCAAGAGATCGTAAATCAAGAGCTAATTATTACTGCTGTTTCGCAAAAGAAAGGTAAGGATCTTCCTCCAAGACTATTTGATTTGACCAGCCTTCAAGTTGCCTGTAACCGAAAGTTTGGTCTCTCAGCAGAGGAAACCTTAGCAACTATTCAGCGACTATATGAGAAAAAGATCTGTACCTATCCTCGTGTTGATACCACATATTTGACAGAAGATATCTATCCAAAAGCTAGATCTATCCTTAAAGGTTTAGATACTTTGCAGACATTGGTCGAACCTCTTCTCTCAGAAAAAAAGCTTCGTAAGAGTAAAAAAGTTTTTGATAATAAGAAGGTTACAGATCACCACGCTATTATTCCGACAGGACAGAGTGCTAAATATCTTTCTGGTATGGAGGCAAAAGTATTTAATCTTATTGCACTTCATTTCATTGCTTGCTTTTATCCTGATTGTACTTTCAGCACGACAACGGTAAATGCGAGTGTTGGAAAGTTGAAGTTTAAGGCTACAGGTAAGGAAATTCTAGATGAGGGTTGGCGAATTGTTTTCTCTAAAGAGCAACAAGTTGAGGATGAAAACGATGAGAATCAAGCAAACCCAGACGAAAAAGATAGCATGCTTCCTAATTTTTCTAAGGGAGAGACAGGTTCACATAAGCCTGAACTTCGAGAGCGTCAAACTCAAGCTCCAAAGCCTTATACCGAAGCAAGTCTTTTAAGGGCAATGGAGACTGCAGGTAAGTCTGTCGAAGATGAAGATCTGCGTGAGCTGATGAAGGAAAATGGTATTGGTCGTCCTTCGACAAGGGCGAACATCATTGAGACACTTTTCAAACGAAATTACATTGAAAAGGTCAAGAGAAATCAACTACATGCTACCGAGACAGGTGTTAAGCTAATTGAAACAATCAACTACGAGCTCCTAAAGAGTGCCGAGCTTACTGGGCAGTGGGAGTATAAGCTTAGGCAAATAGAACGTAAAGAGATTACGACCATTGATTTCATTAATGAGCTGAAAGCTATGCTTAATGAACTAGTTAATCAAGTTGCTTACAATAGAAAAGTATCTGCTTCACCTCAATGTCCTAAGTGTCATAAGGGAGAAGTCATTAGGGGGAAGCAGTCCTATGGTTGCTCTGCTTTCAAAACTGGTTGCGATTATAGGATTTCTTTTGAGGACTTTGAGGTAGAGTTTAATAAAAAGAACTAGGCTCTTCAAAATGATGAGCTTAGTAATCTATCTACTTAATCTTCAGACTTAAATTTTTTAAGCTTATTCTTTTTTTGCTATTAGGTGAGCAAACTGCTCACCTAATGCTTGTTCGTGCCTAATCTTAATGATTCTTTGGTTACTACTGCCCCTAAAGGATAGGGTAGGGTCACGCTTGCTTTCAATGAATGGTCCATCAACAAGTGTGTCAATATAGTTAAGAATGGAAGCCATCGTCTCATCTCTTAAGATATATTCGATGGTATAACCAGTATAGCACCAGATATCTTTTTTTGTTTCTTTTTTGAGTAACTGAACAAGCTTGAGTAAGGCTTCTGGTTGAAAAAAAGGATCTCCTCCCGAAATGGTAATACCATCTAATAGGGGATTTCCATTAATCTCTTGAATAATTTCCTTAAGAATCTCATCATTTAGCTCAATACCATTATGCTGATCCCAACTCTCTGGATTATGACAGCCAGGGCAGGCATGCCTACAACCTGATAGGTAGATTGAATAACGAATGCCTGTCCCATCAGATATGGTCTCTTTGAAGCGATTAAGGAGACGCACCTCCTCTAACTAATGGTGTTTGACACGGTCTTGTTCCTCAGCTTGCTTGGCACTATTCCAGCTGTCAAGAGTGCCCGTTAGATAACCTGTAATACGTCTTAGGCGAGCGATATCCTCTCCCGAGCAAACAGGACATTTATCGTAGATGATCCCCTTATAGTTACATGCATTACATGTGTCGATTGGATGGTTGATTGATCCGTAGCCAATGCCTTCATCTTTCATGGTCTTCACAAGCTTCAGAATCACTGATAGGTTCTTCTTCGCTTCTCCGTCCAATTCAATGTAGGAAATGTGTCCTCCCTTTGTTATGGCATGGAAGGGGGCTTCTCTTCGAATCTTATTGAACATACTAATCTTTTCTTTGACATTTACGTGAAATGAATTGACGTAATAGTTCAAATCATTGACACCTTCAATTTTTCCGAAGCGTTTTAGGTCCATTTTTGTGAAACGACCAGATAGACCTTCTGCTGGTGTAGCAAGAACTGAATAGTTTAAGTTGTATTTATTCTTGTACTCTTCGACAACTTCATTCATGACCATAATTGCTTGATATAGGGTCTGCCAAGCCTCTTCGTTGGCACCATGTCCAGAACCATAGAGAGCAACCATCGCATTATGACCACCGATGAATCCAAGTCCGAGTGTACCTGTATTCCATACATCTCCAACTTCCTCATTGGCTTTAAGGCTAGATCCTCCTTTCCAAACATTATTTTGCATCAGGAATGGGAATTGTTTTGCTAGAGCTGAGCGTTGATATTGATAGCGGTCATGCAATTGTTCTGCAATAAGTTCGGCTTTGCTACGTATTGAAGCAAAGAAGTATTCGATTGCTTTTTTGCGTTGCTCTTCCAAAGAACTTTCTACTAATTCTTTCTTTGCACGCTCCATAGCAAGGATTGCAAGGCGAGGGAGGTTCATCGTTGTGAATGACAGATTACCTCGACCAACTGATGACTTTGCTCCATGTAAGTTCTCAAAGACTCGAGTTCTACAACCCATTGTAGCAATTTCATGTAGGTATCGTTGGGGATCATCTGATTGCCATGCTTCATTCTTATTAAATTCTGTATCTAGAAAAACGAAGTTTGGAAACAAGGCACAGGATGTTGTACGGCAAGACTCTAGAAGCAAGTCGAAGTTTGGAGTCTCAAACTTAACTTTCCCCGCGAAAGCAGAGTCTATATCCTCACAAGCGAGTTGATAATCTTTTTCGGAGAAATTGACACCTTCTTTGACTTTAAACATTTGGATTGGGAAGATAGGTACTTCACCTTTTCCTAAGCCTTCGACAGTTGCTTTGAGAAGTTCTTGTATAACCATTCGTCCTTCATTACTAACGTCTGTCCCATAGTTAATCGAACTGAAGACTACTTGGTTTCCTCCTCTCGAATGCATGGTGTTAAGGTTGTGAATGAAGCCTTCCATTGCTTGGTGAGTATCCTTCTTTGTAGCCTGATAAGCTTGAGTGAGGATTTGCTTCATTGTGGCTTCCTTAATTGTCAAGCCTGATTCGTTGAGTGCAAGACTAATACGCTTCGCTTCCTCATCTTCAAGGCAGAGCTTCGCTTGGATCTGATCAATGATACTTTTGATTTGTTTTGATGCTTGCTCTTCGTTGAAGCTTTGTTCTTCAGAAATAGAAAGAGCAAAGAGGATTTTCTCTCTGAGGTGTTTGTAGAATGTTTTGCGAACACCTGGAGCCATGAAGAAGTCGAATGCAGGGATTGCCTGTCCTCCATGCTGTTCATTTTGGTTTGTTTGGAAAATAATCGTTGCTAATGTCGCATAACTCTGGATATTCTGAGGCGTGCGAATGCTACCATTCTTTGTTCGGAATCCTCGTTCGAAGAGATCTTCTAGGTCATATTGTACACAGGTTGCTGTTTTTGTTGGGTAGTAGTCTAAGTCATGGATGTGTATATCTCCATTTTTATGAGCTTCGGCATATTGTGGTGCTAACAAATATTTGAGAGCATAGTCTTTAGTAACCTCAGCAGCGAAAGTCATCATTTGACCAGAAGGTGTGTACGCACTCATGTTTGCATTCCCAAGGTTTACATCATTTTTTTCAATACGCACAATGCCGTCCATGATTTGTTTTAGGATAGTCTTCTTCTCACGTTCTTTAGTGCGATGCTCACGATAGATGATGTATCTCTTAGCAACAGCCTGATTGATCTTCATCAATGCAGACTCTACGAGGTCTTGTACTTCTTCGACTGATATTTCTTTGTGTGGAAGGCTATCTGCCTTCTCTTTGATTTCTTGGACGATGCTGTCCAATTCATTGACTTTAGGCTCTATACCTGTAGCCTTAAAAGCCTTGAGCATTGCTGCATAAATTTTCTCTCCTAGGAAGTCTTCTTTGCTCCCGTCACGTTTGCTTATTTTAGTCATAACTTATTGTAATATTGTTTTTTAGTAGTTTAATTTCCTCTTTATCTGATCTCTTGTTTGATTTGATGCAAGGTTATTAATTTGTTGATTAATGTAGAACAAATTTATAGATTATAATTAAAAACAGCAAAAGGGAAAATCTGATATATTGCATAGATATAAACAAAGTTATGCACAGGTACTTTATAGATAATAACAAGTAAGACCTAAATTTTTTTTGGAAAATTTAGATGTTCTTGATGCTAAGAGCAAAAAGAACTTTGCTTGTTAACTTTTATGGTTAAGGCTTCAATTCAAAAAAGCGTAGGGAAGAGTTAATTGGATGCTTGGGAAGAAATTTTTATTTGTTGCGGAACATTTTTTGAAATCTGAGGGACGAATTTATTCAGCTGTCCTATACCTTTAGAATTGGAAACTGATTGTATTTGTGAAATTCCCTCGACAATTTGACACTTAAGCCTAATTTATTATCTTTGTGAGTACCAAATAATGTGCTTATAAAGGAAGAAAAGATGAAGTTACAAGAGAATTATTCAATACGTAAGATAGGAGATGAATACATCGTTCTTTTAGAAGAGGAACAGTCTTCTGTAAATAAGGCTTTGACCTTGAACGAAACGGCTGTCTTTCTGCTCGAAGAAAGTAAAGGCTTAGAGATCTCTGCTCAGCTTTGGGGCAAGATGCTTAGCCAACGTTTTGATGTTGATTTTGAAACTGCTTGTCAAGATGTCGAAAGTCTAATAAATACTTTCAAAGAGGTCGGAATAATCAAGTAACTTGTCGGATTGGTGTATCAATTGTTAGCAGAACAGGAACTTTTTCTAGGCTTACTTGCTTCAGCCATTGGTTCAAAGTCTCTTAGCTTTAAGGCTTACAAGGGTTTAGGTCTTGCTCAATGGCAAGAAATTCAACGGCTTGCTCAGGAGCAAACAGTCTTCGCATTAGTCGCCGATCAAGTATTAACCTTACCCAAAGAATGCCTCCCGCCAAGGAGTTTGTCCTTATCATTCTTACTGCATATCCAAGCCGTTCAGCAAGCAAACGAAAAACAAAATAAGGCTTTAGGGGAACTGAAAGAGGATTATGAGCGTGAAGCTTGGGATTTTCTCTTACTAAAAGGTCAGTCTTTAGCTCGTTTCTATCCAAATCCGTTGCTTCGAACATGTGGAGATATTGATGTCTATTTATATAAAGATGGTGATTATGAGGCTTCTAATCGCTGGGCTGTTGAGAAGGGTTACCGACTACAAGGTTCGTCTGTCTATGAGCAGTTGTATTTTCGGGGGAAGGTTGCCATTGAGAATCACCGTCTTTTAATGCATTTTGGTCGTGAGAAGTATGATCGTCTTTTGGCTGAATGTTTAGCTCCAATTCTTGAAGGTGAGGATTTTGATGAGATTGAAATCAATGGTCTTAAGTATAAGACGCTTCCTTTGGAGTTTAATGCTGTCTATGTTTTTCTTCATATTTTACATCATTTTAGTTACCTAGGTATTGGATTGAGGCAAGTGTGCGATTGGTTGCTTTTCTTGAAAGCAAATAGGGGATTGGACCGAGCGAAGTTTCAATCCTATGTTTCTTGCCTAGACCTTACTCGTCCCATGGAACTTTTTGCTCTGATGTCCAAGCGACATTTAGGCATGTCTGAAGATATTTTTCCATTTGAACTTCCCCAAGATGAGCAATCTGTCAAGCTTGCGGATCTTATCTTAGAAGATATTTTTAGAGGGGGGAATTTTGGCTTTGAGACTTTCTCTGGGAAGAAGTTTAAGAATATTTGGATGAGGCGAATCTATATGTTTAGGAAAAGTTTGGTACGCTCTTGGAAAATCGGAGCTGTCGCTCCAGAGCATATTCGCATTACTCCATTGGTTGGTGCTTTAACACGTATTAAATTAAGCCTTAAAGAATTATTTATTCACTAGATTATGCTCGGATTCCTTCGTTACCTTGTGCGAGGCTATAAGTGGCGGTTGATTGGGGTTGTCCTAATTGGTTTCTCTGTCATTGCTACATCTCTGTCATTCGTATGGTTATCTAAGCAAGTTGTTGATATTGCTATTGGTATTCGTTCGGGTAGGATTTATTTATATGTAGGATTATTGGTGCTATGTGTAGCCTTGCAAATGCTCTTTCGTCTTTTGAATATTGCCCTGTCTAACCATTTATCCGTTCGAATGGGAAATACGGTTCGTTTGAAGATTTTCTCTCATTTACTCTATGTTTGTTGGCATCGCTTGAAGGATATGCATAGTGGGGATATGCTTACCCGACTGATGAAGGATACGGATGCTGTGGTGCAATTGCTTACTCGCTCGATTCCAAATGCAATTATTGCTCTAGTTCAACTGGTCGCATCTTTGGGGCTTCTGTTTTATTTCAGCCCAACTCTGGCTTTCATTCTTGGTTTTGGTATTCCTTTACTCTTGGCTTTTAGTCGTATATTCTATAAAAAGATGTTGGCTTACAGTGAATGGATTAAAGCGACAGAGAGTAAAATTTATTCTCAAATGCAGGAAGCTCTTTCTAATCAGGAAGTGATTCGTACTTTTGAGCGTCAGGAGATTGAAATTGACCGCTTACATCTTAGTCAGGTTCAGCTTTATAATACGATTCGTAAGCGTGTAGGTCTAAATCTAATTGCTAACACGATTGCAAATTCTGCATTCAGTGGAGGATATTTGGTGGCTTTTGTCTGGAGTTTGTATGGTTTGATTCATCGTACAATTACTTTTGGTACGATGACTTCATTCTTGCAACTTGTCGTTCGCGTTCAACGACCAATCTCAGACCTCATGAGTCTTGTGCCATCTATGATCTCAGCTAAGGCAAGTCTTGTGAGACTAGAGAATCTTTTAGCTTATCAGACGGAAGAAAAGTCAAGTTTGAAGCCTTTGTCTCATGTAAGTAGTTTGAAGGCTGAAGGCTTATATTTTCGCTATTCAGACGATGAGCCTTGGATCTTTGAGAATTTCTCATTTCATCTTAAAGCAGGATCGATGCTTGCTCTTATGGGAAAGACGGGTACAGGTAAGACAACTTTGCTTAAGCTTTTCCTTGGGCTTCATCAAAGTTGTAAGGGTAAGCTGTTTATTAGCGAAGAAGAGGCGTCTAAGACTCATGACATTAATGAGGGAACACGTTCGAACTTCGTTTATGTTCCTCAGGGAAATACGCTCTTTAGTGGTACGATTAGAGATAATCTTTTAGTCGGAGATATTGATGCGACTGAGCATCAGCTTCAGAAGGTTTTGTCTATTGCCGAAGCCGATTTTGTCTGGTCTCTGCCCAAGGGACTTGATACTGTCTTGGGAGAGAAGGGACAAGGTCTTTCACAGGGACAAGCACAGCGTATAGCTATTGCTCGCTCTCTTTTACGACCTGGAAAGATTCTCTTGCTTGATGAGGCAACAAGTGCTTTAGATGAGGTGACTCAAGAGAGATTTGTTTCGAATTTACGAAGAGAGATTGACGGACGCTTAGTGCTATTCATTACTCATCACTCTAAAGTTGCAGACTTGTGCGATGAGCTAATCTGCCTATAGATTAAAATATTTTATTATCTTTTTCTTATCTTTGTCGGAGTTTTAATTCGATTACTACATGTAAACATGTTTTTATTGCTTCGCTGTAATAAATTCCCTTTGCTAAATAGATAAATATGGAACAGAATAATCCTGTAAATCAAGCTGTTTCTCCTCAAAATCTTCTTGATTTTTTGTTGCGTTATACGACATTGCAAATGAGTGTTGGGGTACAGACTTCTCGGATTGTACGCACGGCTACACGTATTGCTGAGACCTATGGCTATAGTCTTACGATTATGATTTTTCAGCGTAACTTATCTATAAGTATTGTTGCCCATAAAGGATTCGCTTCTGAAGAACAGAATCTCCCCCTAACAGCGATGACGCATCACCATCCAAGACCAATTAATTTTCAATTGAACTCGGAGCTAACACGCTTGAGCTGGGAGATTAGTAAGCATAAGCCAAGTATTGATTATATCGAAGCTCGTTTTAAGGAGATTCTTGCTCTATCGTCTATGAATCTTTGGCAAACACTTGGTTTTATTGGTTGTGCAAATACTGCATTCTGTGTTTTATTTGGTGGTGATTTGTATGCAATTCTGCTTGTATTTACTGCTACATGTTTAGGTTTTTTAACGAAAGAATATCTCATTAAGCTTAAAGCTTATCATTATTTCTCAGTCATGGTTGCTGCTTTTGTCTCCTCATTTATTATTGCTCTGGGAACAAATATTCTTGAGGTTACAGGTACACCATTTGTTGCTCTTACTGCGAGTGTCTTATACTTAATCCCAGGAGTTCCCTTTATCAATTCAATAATGGACTTCTTTGATGGTTTTATTCTCAATGGATTGTCTCGATTTCTAAATGCTTTATTTATTGTAACAAGTTTGTCTATTGGTTTAAGTTTAACGCTTATCATCTTTAATATTACACTTCCTTAACGATTAACTATGGATTCTTTAATGACTGTTTTTGTCTTGCTTGGGCAGGGTTTAGCCGCTTCTGTGGCAGCCTTGGGTTTTGCTGTGGTAACAAAACCGCCAAAATCATCATTTATTTTTGTGCCTATTTTGGCATTTATTGCTTTAGTTACGCGTAATCTTCTTTGGATTCATCTTGGTTTTGAGGTTGCTGTTGCTACATTTTTTGCCGCTTTATTAGTTGGTTTTGTTGGTGTATACTTCGCACATAAGGGGCGTTGCCCAGCAGAAGTTTATTGCTTTCCATCACTTCTACCTATGATTCCTGGTATTTGGGCTTATAAATCCTTGCTTGGTTTGATTCGCTTCATGGATGAGGCTGCAACTTTCGAGCCTATAAAAAATTCTGGAGTTGATTTCTTGCCGAATATTGCAAGTAATACAATTATTACTTGTATGGTTATGTTTGGTCTTGGGGTTGGGGTTGCCATTCCTCTCTTTCTTTTTAGTAAGAGTTCTTTTAATATGGATCAATTGTTCCGAGCATAAACTCTCTTTTATAAATGGATAAAGGCTTGGCTATTCAACCAAGTCTTTTTTCTTATCTAGAACCTTGCCGTCATCTTTATTACTCCTTATTTGAACGACCGAAGCTCGTATTTATTCCTTATATTTGCAATATGAATTATGTGGAGGTGATTTTACCTTTAGACTTAAAGGAATACTATCATTATTACTTGAGTAACAATCTGATTGAGGGACGAAATATAGAAGACCTTATTGGTTGTCGTGTCTCAGTATCCTTTGGTCCTAAACGTTTTTATACAGGTTTGTTGCGTAGGGTAGTGAAGGATTTACCACCTATTGGACTTGCTTCTAAGCAAATTAAAGCTGTAGATGCTATTCTTGATGTTCGCCCTATTTTAAGTGAAGGAGACTTTTTATTTTGGGAATGGCTTGCAGAGTATTATCAAGCTTCGGTAGGTCAAGTGATGCGAGAGGCAATGCCAAAGGCTCTATACCCTGAGAGTGAAACGTATGTTCTCCTAAATCCTGATTTTGTTGCATTAGAACCCTTGAAAACTCTAGAAGAGAACATGCTAGATATTTTAGCATCTCAAGGTTCGAAGGGCTTACTCTTGAAACATTTGAGAATACATTTTGGACGGAGTTTGTCGATAACTTTGGAGCGATTGCTTCGTTTGGGAGCAATTACTCTTGAGGAAAACTTAAATAAAGGTTACAGGGAAAAAAAAGTCAGCTTTGTTCGTCTAACTCCTGATTATCAAAATGAAGAGGCTTTAGCTTATTTATTGGATTGTGAACTTAAAAGAGCCAAGCAACAAGCCTTTTTATTGGAGGAGTTCTTAGCTCATTTGGATGATCAAAAGGGACAAACATTATCGAATCTTAAGCTTGAACGAAGTATTCTGACAGCTGGAGATAATCGTAAGAATACAAGTTTAAGAGCTTTGCTTACTAAGGGGGTTTTAGAACTATTTGACTTGTCTGTCAGTCGCTTCAGAGAGCAGGCTCTTCAAGACTCTGATGATTTGTGGGATGAGAGAGGACTTTTGCCCTATAGGAAGCAAGCTCTTAGTTCTGATATACATTATTTATATAGTTCTGGAAGTCAAGCAAAGGAGAATTATCTGATTGCCCAAATTCAAAATACCCTAGAGAGTGGGGGGCAGGTTCTTTTTTTAAGGACAAGTTTGAGCATGGGTAAGTTGTATTCCTCACTAGACCATCATTTAGCTCAAGCCATTAAACAGAATATCTACTATTACGACTCCTCTTTAAGCGAGCAAAAACGCTCTGAGTTGTTTCTAAATTCAGGAGCTAATGATGAGCCATGTCTCATTATGGGGGGACGAAATGCTATTTTCTTACCTCTCAAGAAGCTGAGTTTAATTATCGTTGATGAGGAGCAAGAGTATACGTATAAGCAACAATTTGCTCAGCCAATGTATCATAGTCGTGATGTTGCGTTGTGGTTAGCATGGCAGAAGAATATTCCGATTATTCTATCTAGTGAAACACCTTCTGCTGAAAGCTTATTTAATATTTTTAGAGGGAAGTATAAGCTCATAGATTTAGATGAAGCTCTTAGTCAGAAAATTCAGCTAAAGGTTCAGATTGAAACGGTTAATCTGAAGGAACAAAGAGCTATAGGACAACTTGCTTCGGGACATTCTTTGAGCATAGAAGTGCGAGATGAAATCAAAAGAGTGCTAGATGCTGGGGAAAGAGTGATTGTTTTGAAGAATAGACGAGGATATGCTCCTTATATAATATGTAATAATTGTTCAGAACAGATTCTCTGTCCTCACTGTGAAGTTTCGATGAACTATCATTATTACAGTCGTCTCTTAGAATGTCATTATTGCGGTCGTAACCAAGAATTACCTCGCTCTTGCCCATCTTGTCATGCTGATAAGGTCGCCTTCTATAATAAGGAAATACCAGCTCTTGCTTTAGTTGGTTATGGTGTGGAACGAGTAGAGGAGGAACTAAAGGAATATTTTCCTAAAGCAAATATCTTGGGTCTCGATAGTGAGCGTATGAAGAGCCAAAAACGAAAGCAAAGTATTTACGAGCAATTAGTGTCTGACGAAGTCGATATTTTAGTTGGAACACAACTTCTGCGTAGTGAGAGCTTATTTTCTTGTGGAACAAGGGCTGTTGGGCTTATTGTTGTTGTGCAGTTAGATGAACTGCTTGCTTATCCTGATTTTCGAACAGAAGAGAGAGCTTATCAATTACTCTATCAACTTATAATGAGGCAGAGTGAATGTTTGACAAGACCTAGTAAGATGTTAATTCAGACGACTAATCCAGAGCAGGAATTTATAGAACAATTACGTCTATTTGACTATCAAAGTTTTATTAATAAGCAATTAGAGGATAGAGAACTTCTAAACTTTCCACCTTTTTGTCGGCTTTCGTATGTACTTGTAAAAGGGTTTTCTGAGGAACTTGTTGATGTAGTTGCAAGGCGTATTGTTGACCTTTTACGATCTGTTTGGTCTTCTTCAGAACGTATAAGCGTTGTACAGAAGCCTTCTGTTGTACGAGTTGAGCAACAATATATGAGGCGTATCGTGTGTAAGCGACCTTTTCAAGAAAGTTTTAAGAAAGAGCGTGAGGTTTTTACATGGCTTTTAGTAACTTTGAATGATGAAATGCCAGAGTCCCGCCGTACTCGAATTATTTTTGATGTTGATCCTCTTTAATTTAAGCTATTCTCTTTCTTGTATATATGGATAGAATGTCTTATCTTTGCAAGCGAGTTAATTTTAATAATCAAATTTTTGAAAATTATGTTGAATAATTACGAAACTGTTTTCATCCTAACTCCCGTTTTGTCTGAAGCTCAGATGAAGGAAACAGTCGGAAAGTTCGTTGCTCTTCTTGAAAAAGATGGAGCTGAGATCGTTAATCAGGAGAATTGGGGCTTGAAAAAGCTTGCTTATCCTATCCAAAAGAAATCAACTGGTTTCTATCAGTTGGTTGAATTTAAGGCTAAACCTGAAACTATTGCTACATTAGAGACGGCATTCCGTCGAGATGAGGCTGTTTTACGTTTCCTTACATTCCGTCAGGATAAGTTTGCTGCAGAATACGCAGCTAAGAGAAGAAATCTTAAATCACAAGCAAAGTAAAGTTATGGCTAAGACTCAATCAGAAGTGCGCTACCTTACTCCATTAGTATTGGATAGCAAGAAGAAAAAGAAATATTGTCGCTTCAAAAAGAGTGGCATTAAGTTCATCGATTATAAAGATGCAGACTTCCTGAAAAAGTTCTTGAACGAACAGGGAAAGATCTTGCCTCGTCGCATTACAGGAACTTCATTAAAGTTTCAACGTCGTGTAGCACAAGCTGTAAAGCGTGCTAGACACTTGGCTTTGCTTCCTTACGTGACAGATAATATGAGTAAATAATTAAATTGAGAGGAGACAGAATACTATGGAAGTTATTTTGAAAGAAGATATAATCAATCTTGGTTATAAAGATGATATCGTAACTGTAAAAAATGGCTACGGTCGCAACTTTCTAATCCCTCAGGGTAAAGCGATTGTTGCAACAGAGTCTGCAAAGAAAATGCTTGCAGAAGACTTAAAGCAACGTGCTCATAAGATTGCTGCAATGAAGGACGCTGCACAAGAACGAGCAAAGGCTCTTGATGGTGTAAAGCTTGTGATCTCTGTGAAGACTGGAGCTCAAGGAGCAATCTACGGATCTGTAAATAATATTCAGATTGCAGAAGAGCTTGAAAAGAAAGGTATCGAAATCGATCGTAAGATTATCGTTGTCAAGGGTGTAAAAGCTCTAGGAAGTTATACAGCTTCAGTTCGTTTCCATAAGGAAGTGAACGTTGATTTACCTTTTGATGTGGTCTCAGAGAACGAACCAGTTGTAGAAGCTAAAGAAGAAGTTAAGGAAGAAGCTACTCAAGAAGAAGCATAATTCACTTTTTTCTAAGTAAGAGTAAGGGAGCATCAGGAAGATGCTCCCTTAATTCTTTTTAGGGAATTTAGATCTTTATTCATAAGTCGATAATACTTAAAGGCTTGTTTGTATCGTCTAAATTCATTATATTTGTCCGATATTTTGAAGTTTTGTACAGAATAAACTAATATTAATTAATAAAGAAGAGAAAATGGCAGTAACCATTAATAAAACAAGTGATGTAAGTGTTGAGATTTGCATTGCAGTTCAAGAAGCTGATTATCAAGATAAGTTGAATAAAGCTCTTAAAACTTGTCAACGAACAGTGGATATGAAGGGCTTTCGTCCTGGAAAAGCTCCGATGAGTCTTGTCCTTAAGAAGTATGGTGTGTCAATAAAGATTGATACATTAAATAAGTATGTAGCTGAATTGTTGGGGGATACTCTAGAAAAGGAGAAGTTTGAATACTTAGGTCAGCCAATGCTTAAAGACGATCTTAATATTGATTTGGAAAATGGTAAAGATTTTGAGTTTATTTATGAACTAGCTCTAAGACCAGAACTAAATATTAAGCTTACAAAGAAAGACAAACTTCCATATTATAATATTGAAGCAACTGATGATATTGTTGATGAGCAGATTAAAAATATGCTTGATCAATATGGATCACAAATTAGTGTTGAAGATATCAAAGAAAGAGATATCGTAAAGGGTGATTTGCTTGAGCTTGACGCTGATGGCTGTGTGAAGTCTGAGGGAATCTCTTTGGAGGAAGCAATGATTATGCCTGCTTACGTGAAAGATTCTGAAATTCAGAAGTCATTTCTTAATGCTAAGCTAGGAGATACACTTAATTTCTCTGTATTCCAAGCTTATGTTGGTAATGAAGCTGAAATTGCTGCTCTATTGAAGATTGAGAAGGAGAATGTAGCTAACTATAAAGATGTTAATTTCCAATACGTTGTTAAGAATATCAGTCGTCATCAAGCTGCTGAATTAAATGATGAATTCTTCAAAAAAGCATTTGGTGAGGAATCAGATGTTAAGGATGAAGCAAGCTTAAAGGCTAAAGTTGTAGAATCTCTGAATGCTCAGTTCAAACCAGAGAGCGATATGAAGCTTTATTATGACATTGCAGACCTTGTGAAGTCTAAAGGTGCTAAGATTGAATATCCAGAAGAATTGCTTAAAAAGTTTGTTCTTGAACAAGATAAGGAAATGACTGCTGAGAAGTTTGATGCAGAAAAAGAGGCAATGTTCTCTGCTACTACAGTAAGCTTATTTAAGGATGAAGTCTTAAAATCTGCAGATGTTAAGATCTCAGAAGAAGAAGTTCAGGCCATGGCAATCGATGTTGCTAGAAGTCAATTCTTGCAGTATGGTATGAATTCTTTACCTGCAGAGATGCTTGAGAATTATGCTAAGTCAATGCTAGAGAAAGATGACTTCAAGAATAATATCATTGACCGACTAATGAATGATAAATTCACTACAATCATTAAGGAAAAGGTTACACTTGAAGAAAAGAATGTAACACCAGAAGAGTTTGGTAAGTTAATTAATCCAGATACGGAGGCTTAATCATCTAGTTTTTTCATAAAGAACGGCGGGTTTTTACTCGCCGTTCTTTTTTTGTTTTGGCTTAGAGCAAATCATTTTTAGGGGAGGAGATTTTGAAACTTTGGCTATATTATAGCCTTTGAAGTGTAGAATTACTTTTTTTTTTGTAAGTTTGTACCTATAAATTCGTAAATATATTTTTATAATAAATGGAAAATTGGTTTGAATGTAAGGTTTCTTACGATAGACAAGTAGAAGGAGAGGGTACAAAGAAGGTTACAGAAGCTTATCTTGTAGAGGCATTAAGCTTTACCGAAGCTGAGGCTCGAATCATTGAAGAAATTAAGGCTTTTATCCCTATGGGAGAGCTTTCTGTAAGTAACATAAGAAGAATGAGACTGGCAGATACATTTTTTAGTGATGAAGACAAAGATTCTCGTTTCTATCGCATAAAGATTAATTTATTGATTCTTGATGAGAAATCTGGTAAGGAGAAGAAATCTGCTATTTCTGTCTTAGTTCAGAGTGAAG
>PDWI01001895.1_pt1 | contig 32448 bp, 27 predicted proteins | sample 1430891 | NCBI WGS metagenome assembly PDWI01 (sample SAMN01162508, study PRJNA174530) | Oral metagenome, whole genome shotgun sequencing project. | biome: Marine environment; feature: Marine mammal; material: Swab sample of the gingival sulcus; isolation source: swab sample of gingival sulcus... | reverse complement strand
GAGTCTAACTAATCGTCTGACCCGAAAGTTGCTGGCTCATGGCTTGGCTGTACTAGCAAATATTAAGAATGAGCTGGAACCGTTACAGTTGAGTAAAACTATTTGCTATCAATAGTCGAGCATCACGTAAAGCTATCATTGTTGTACACGCTTAAGCCATCATCGGTAACGTCAAAGCAAACGATTTTGGCCCCTGCATCATCTGCATTCTGGATTAATTCGAGAGCCATTACATCAAAGCCCTGAAGTCCTTCCAAGTGCGAACTGATTGTGCCAAGTAAACTAGCGGAATAATCGCCTTCTACAAAATCATTGTCCTTTGTGGGCATACTAATGCTGATACTCTAAATTGAAGAAATCGGAGTGTGGTTTTTACAAGCTACTACTGGGTTAGGTATGTTTTAGTGACTTTTTTGTTCAAGTAGATAGTGTTCTTTAATAGCAAATTATTCAAGCAGATCAAATTCCGGCACCTGAACCGGTAAAGGCACATCTTTATAAGAAGCCGTCACAATAACCTAGCCTTTGCCCATGACTTGTAATTCACGCTCAAACCCCATTAAATCACAGGAAGCATTGCATATAGCTTCCCGTCGCTCATTCTCATTACCTAAAGCCATTGTAAGCTCAGTATTAATCTGTGTTAGCGCTCCGACATCAATCTCGCTGACTTGTTGGCTGACTACCTACGGTCAGCCCAATACCAAACTTACGCCCTTGCCGCGATATATCCCGAAAAACACTGCCAAAACGCAGCCGCTGCGGATTCAATACGCTGGGTGCTTCTTCCACCACAACATTGACATAGGGCAGTTCAGCAGGAGACTTTAAGCGTTCATCATCCTGATAAGGCAGAGAGCCATCCTCCAAGCACTCGACTAATCGATTAGCCAGTAGCGCATGCCAGTCTGATACTGTCCGTCGTCATTTCCTAATGCAGCCCGTGTAAAAGCCAGTACTGTAACTGTACTAACTTCATAAGATCGTCCAACCTTATTAAGGCAGCGCTTTAAGTTCCCCTCTTGTAGCCTAAAACCTTTCACAGTATCGTTACTTTTTAAAGTTAGCTGGGAAATAACATGATTGAAGCAGGCAGCCGCGTCTTTTGGCGGGCGACATTAGCGCTCTGTCTCGGTTCGTTCATGATCTTTTCCAATGTTTATGTAACTCAGCCCTTGCTACCGATGATAGCAAGCTACTTCAAATTATCCGCGCTACAAGCAAGCTGGAGCTTTACCCTAAGCACCCTGACTCTCGGCTTGTCTCTATTGCTGTATGGTCCTCTGTCGGATGCACTTGGCAGACGTCGTTTAATGCAAATCAGTATGCTGGGTGTCACCTTACTGACTTTTTCACTGTTTTGGGCAGAGTATTATCCTTCCTTATTATGCTTACGTGCCTTACAAGGTCTTTGTTTGGGAGGTCTACCTGCCATTGCAATTGCTTACATGGCCGATGAGTTTAGTCCAGCAGCCTTGCGTGTAGCAGTAGGCTTTTATATCGCTGCCAATACTTTAGGTGGTATTAGTGGACGCCTCATAGGTGGCTTTGCTGGTGATTGGCTGGGCTGGCAAGCTGCTTTTATGATTATGGGTATTGTCAGTGTCATCAGCTTGAGCTTATTTACTTGGCTATTACCCCCCTCACAAGGCTTTCAAGCACATCCACTCAAGCCCGCTCAAATGAGCAAGGACATGTTCGGCCATTTACGCAACCCCGAATTGCTAGTGGCTTACTTAATTGGTGGTGGCAATTTCATGATTTTCATTACCCAATACAGCTACATTAGCTTTGTATTGAGTGAAGCACCTTATCATTTACCGGCTCGTTTTATCGGCTTATTATTTCTCACCTACTTGAGTGGCACACTAGCTTCGATGCTTTCTGGTCGAATCACGCAAAGTTTACGACAGCCTATTGCTATTGGACTGGGTATTAGTTTGCTGGCAGGTGGTTCTTTACTAAGCCTAACAGGTGACCTTATAGCCATTATTTGTGGATTTTTAATCAATGCTTTTGGCTTTTTTCTAGCGCACTCTGTACTCAGCAGTTGGGTCAGTCTGCATGCGCCACACGCCCGTGCTAGTGCGTCATCACTATATTTAGTTTTGTATTATTTGGGTGCGAGTATCGGTGGTTTTTACCTAGAACCTTTTTGGCGCTGGGGGCATTGGTCTGGCGTGATACTCGGCTCACTTATCATGCTCAGCCTGACTTTCACAGGCACTTTATACCTCAATCGGCGTGACAAATATCATTTAAGCTGCATAGCCAAGTGAGCCAAGCCAATTTCAAAATCCAATCCAGCCCTATTTGACGATTAATCAGCTTTTGAAGCCCATTTAAACAAGGACTTCATTCAGAGTAACTGCGTAGGTTATTGACTATCTCGTACAAGATTTCTAGGTTTGCCACACTGACTCGACTGCGCTCTACCTGAAAAGAACCGCAGTTAATGCAAACCATTTTTTACCGAATACCACAAAAAAGGGAACGCCTGATTCTAGTAAGTATGAGCTATAGTTCACAATACTAAGCATGCTTACTTATCTGTTAAGGGATGATAACGATGCTAGTAGTGAGTAGTGCTGGCTGGATAGGAGCAACAAGCTTACCTTAGGTATTAGCGCTTTGTAGTTTGAGTATGCTTGTTATTTTGCTTACTATCTATGCTCCCATTCTTTGCTAGACTCGCTGATACTAATGAAAAAATCCCCAATAAATATTGCGCTGGAGCGTATTGAAGAATGTCACCGTAGTCGTTCAGCTTTGACAGCGCTTGACTTGAGTGGGCTTGGGTTGGACACGATACCAGAAGAAGTGTTTGATCTGACCTGGCTGGAAGCACTTGATTGCAATCATAACCAAATCAGTGACCTAAGTGGTTTACGACATCTACCGCAATTACGGGTACTTAACTGTAGCGGAAACCAAGTCAGCGATCTGAGCGCTTTGCGTCACGTGCCTCAGTTGCAGACACTTGACTGCTTGAGTAACCAGATCAGTGATCTGAGCGTTTTGCGTCACGTGCCTCAGTTGCAGACACTTGACTGTAGCTCTAATCCGATCAGCGATCTGAGCGCTTTGCGCCACGTGCCGCAATTGCAGACACTTTACTATAACCATATTAGTGATCTGAGCGCTTTACGTCACATGCCGCTGTTGCAGGCACTTCACTGTAACTTTAACCAGATCAACGACTTGAGCGCTTTGAGCCATGTGCCACAGTTGCAGACACTTAACTGTGGTGGTAATCAGATCAACGATCTGAACGCTTTGCGTCACGTACCTCAGTTGCAGACACTTGGCTGTAGCTACAACCAGATCAGTGATCTGAGCGCTTTACGACACGTGCCACAGTTGCAGACACTTGACTGTAATCATAACCAAATTAACGACCTAGCACCGATTTATGATTTAGTCATATCAGGTCAATTACAAACACTTTACTTACATGCCAATCCTATTGCGGGTATTCCTCCCATTATACTGGGGAATAATTACAACAACTGCTCCGAAAGCCTCAGAAACTATTGGTTAGATCTAGTCGAAGGTGCAAGCAAGCAACAGCAATTCAAAGTCCAGCTCATCGGTAATGGGCGGGTTGGCAAAACAACGCTGGCTTATGCACTGAAACACAAACAACCTCCCAATGAAGCTTTTGAAGAAACTCACGGCATTGTGCTTGATGAAATCCAACAGACCTTAGACGGAGAAGAGCAGCCCATTACCCTGCAACTGTGGGATTTTGGCGGACAGGAAATTTATCACGCTACCCATCGCTTATTTCTCTCAGACGATTGCCTGTATCTATTAGTGTGGGCAGAAGCAACCGAAGAACACCCCGATGAAGCCCAACACCCCGTCAGTTACTGGCTAGAATTAATTCACGATTTAGGCAAAAACAGCCCGATTATTCTGGTCAAAAATCAAATTGACCGCGCTGATCAGTTACCGACCAGACCACCTCAATTAACAGCCGACATGCCCGGAGTGGCGCAAATCCGCCAAGAAGTAAAAATCTCAGCCAAAAAAGATCAAGGCATGCCTGCCTTGCGTGGTGCAATTGAATCAATATTGGAAGAGTTAAAACCACGTATCTGCTTGGAGCTGCCTAATTCATGGCTGCAAGTGCAGGCACAACTCAAGCAATTGAAGCAAGAAACTTTGCCTTTCGCCCACTTCGAGCAGCTTTGCGTGCAAGCGGGTGTTAGCGATCCTGCATGGTTTGTAAAGTATCTACACAACACCGGCGTATTATTCTATCACCGTGACGCATTCCAAGATCAGATTATTCTTGATCAAAACTGGATAATTACTGCGGTATATCGCGTATTTGACCCCAAAGGCTGCCGCAAATCTATTGAAAATCAACAGGGTCGATTCGACGGTCATTTCACAAGCTTTATTTGGCCAGAAGCCGGTGCTGTAGAGCGCCAAATTTACCTCAACTTCATGCGCAACTGTGGTATCTGTTATGAACCACATTATCGGGAAAATTATCTTTCAGGCACATCCTTCGCCGAACGCGAGTTTATTATTCCCGCTTTACTTCCCCAAAAAAGCAAAATCGAAGCAGCATGGACTCACCAAGCCGACGATTGGCGGCTGGTGATAGAATATCCTTTTCTGCACCGCAGCATTATTGAACGCCTGATTTTACGCTTAGGCGAAACCTACGACAGTGAAGCATGGCGAATGGGTATTTTCTGTGAAACTGAATTTGGCAAGGTGTTATTAAACTGCCAACACACCCAACCTGATGGCGAGACCTCCCATGCTGGGCAATTGCAATTTCAACTCAGGGCACAACAAGCCATGTCCTTAGTACAAGTGCTACGCAAACTGGTCAAAGAAACCAGCCCACACCCACGTTACCAAGAATTCCTGCAACAAGGTCAACAAGCAGAACTTGAAAAGCTCCCCCCCCTTAATGAAGAAGATCATGCCCCCCATTCCCGCCTTAATGTGATCAAACCGCAGAAAAACATCAAGCTATTCATTTCCTACTCGCGCGTAGACCACACACATAAACTCACCCTGGAAAAACACCTACGCTTGATTCAATCTGATTTGCTTAAACAGGGTATTGAGCTGGATGTGTGGAGCGATAAGCGCATGTTAGCGGGTGATCCGGTGAATGAACAAATCCTGCCAAAGCTACGTCATGCGGATATGATTGTCTTATTGGTTAGCCCTGACTTTCTTGATCCTGAACGTTATAGCTGTCGCGTTGAACTACCGATAGCCTTAGAACGTCATGAGAAAGCAGACGTGCCAGTGATACCCGTACTAGTGCGTCATACTGAGAATTGGTATAAAAATTTAGGGCATTTAACCGTTGCTACCCAAGAAAATACGAAGGCTTTGGAAGATTGGCCTTCAAAAGATAAATTTTGGGGCAGCGTGCAAAGAGGCATCCACAAACAGCTTGAGAGTTTAGGAACAACCTAGCAGCCTCTACAAAAGCTTTTATGTAAAACACATTACATCCCGGAACTACGGAACTATGCCTTCCCCCCGCCAGTCTAATCCTCTCTCAAACATCACAGGAGTTTTCGTATGGCAAACAAATTTTGGCTCAAAACCTTACTCATCACTTTAGCAGTCAGCTTAGCCCTACCTGCCACAGCGCAAGAGTACCCTGATTCCAAACAAGCTTTGGAAAAATTTGCCCCTTACCCCAAACCAAAGCAAGGTCACAGGCGCTATGCTATTTACCTGCCGCCTTTGCCAAACGAAGATACTGCCAAAGTAGAACTCATCATCGGCAAGGTGTTACAAGTGGACTGCAATCACGCCTTTTTCTCCGCCGAATTACGCGAACACGACCTGCAAGGCTGGGGCTATCCTTATTATGTGGTTCAAGGCGTTGGTCAACCAGCCAACACTTTAATGGCCTGCCCCGATAATCAGAAACACAATGAGTTTATCCCCGCTCATCTCAATATTGGCCTGCTACGCTACAATAGCCGTTTACCCGTAGTGGTTTACGCCCCCGCTGATATGCAGGTCAAGTACCGCATTTGGAAGTCTAGCAATACAGTGCAAAATGCTTTGAATAAATAGAGAATAGTCTTGATCTTGTCAGGAATAGGCACAACCACAGATGACAAGATCAAGACAGGGAAAAACTGACGACTTAGCTCAGTCCTTTTTCAACCAAGGCACATACATGATGGCCTCACCCTGTACCAAAGTCTTGCCGTCCTGATCGACCACAGTCGTTGCCAGTGTCACTATGGGGCGTTTTTCGTGGATAGCGGTCACTTCCACTTTGGCAGTGACCACTTGATCCAGATAGACTGGCGCTTTAAAAGTGAGATTTTGGGTCATATAAATCGACCCGCGCCCGGGTAACTCCTCACCCAGCAAAGCGGTAAACAAACTACCGACTAACATGCCGTGTACAATGCGCTGCCCAAACTGCGTCGCCGCTGCAAAATCAGCATCAAGATGAACCGGATTATGGTCACCCGATAAATCGGCATACAACTGTACATCCTGCTCGCTAAAAGAACGGGTTAAGCTGGCACTCTCACCTAATTTGACTTCCTTGCTCATCATTCACTCCTAAAAATTGTCCTCAGCCAGTGCCATCATGCTATCTGTACCTGCCAGAATACTGCCCAAACACGCTTGCGTACGTGACAATAAATGCTCTGCATAAAAACGGACGCTAATCATCTTGTTTTGATAAAAATGAGCATCGCCCTCGTTCGCATCCAGCAAACGCTTAGCCTGCAAGCCAGCCTTAGCCATTAGCCAACCACCAGACAAATAACCCATTAACATCAAAAAGTTAAAGCTTATCGCACCGGGCAAATCTTTATTAGTAGCGGAATGCTCCAATAAAAATTGTACAGCCTGCCGCGCCGCTGCCAAAGCCTGCGTCAACTGCTCTGTTACGCTCGCATCGCTATAATTAGCCATCTTCAAATCATTGACGGTCGCTTGAATATCTTCCAATAAGGCTTTCATGGCCGCGCCTTGATCCATTAAGGTTTTACGCCCGACTAAATCCAAAGCCTGAATGCCATTCGTACCTTCATAGATGGGTAGGATACGTGCATCACGGTAATGCTGAGCTGCTCCTGTTTCCTCTATAAACCCCATACCACCGTGTACCTGAATATTCAGCGAGGTCATTTCTTGCCCCAATTCAGTTAACCAGCCTTTGACAATCGGAGTAAACAGCTCCAAGCGAGCAAAATGCTTTTGACGATCCGCATCAGTTTTAGCACATTGCGCCCAATCAGCCTCGGCTGAAGCAGCCAAAGCCAACGCACGCATAGCCTCAGTGGCAGCTTTCATGGTCATTAGCATACGTCTTACATCAGGAAACTGAATAATCGGAATGCGTGAACCATCCTTACGTGTGCCTTGTAAACGCTCTTTGGCATAAGGCACAGCCTGCTGATAAGCTCGCGCAGAAACTGCCAAGCCTTGTACACCCACTGCCTGACGTGCATGATTCATCATCGTGAACATATAAGGCAAACCACGATGCGCTTCACCAACCAGATAGCCCACTGCATCCTTAAATTCCATCACACAGGTTGGACTCGCATGAATACCCAACTTGTGTTCCAGCGATAAGCATTGCACGCCATTACGCTCGGCAGGATTGCCCTCCGCGTCCAACAAGAACTTAGGCACAATAAAGAGAGAAATACCTTTAACACCTGCTGGGGCACCCGGCAGGCGCGCCAAAACCAGATGCACAATATTTTCTGTCATCTGATGATCGCCCCAAGTAATAAAGATTTTTTGCCCAGAGAGACGGTAATGCTCACCGTCTGGTACAGCGCGTGTTTTTACTGCTGCCAAATCCGACCCCGCATCTGACTCGGTCAGATTCATGGTGCCACTCCACTCACCACTCGCCATTTTAGGCAGGTAAGTTTCTTTTAACTCAGCACTAGCATGATGTGCAATCGCACTGATAGCACCTTGGGTCAGCAAAGGACAGAGCGCGAAGGCTAAATTAGCGGATTGCCAAATCTCATTCACAGCAGTGGCTAGCACACTAGGTAAATTCTGTCCGCCGTACTGTTCCGCCACTGATAAAGACATCCAACCACCTTCAGCAAATTGCTGATAAGCATCCTTGAATCCAGGCGATGCTTCCACACCCTGATCTCCAAGCTGCGCCCCTTGCAAATCTCCCACGCGATTCAAGGGTGCTAATACTTCAGAGCCCAATTTGCCTGCTTCTTCCAGCACATTTAAAGCCAAGTCGGTATTAACATCGGCTAAATCCGCCTGTTCACACAAAGCATCAAAATCAAGCACGTGCTGCAATAAAAAAGCAGCATCCTCATACGGATAGGTATAACTCATACTCACTCCTCCTAGTTTTACTGTGCTCCCTCCTCGGTAAATTCAGTCACCAAAGAGGGAAAAAATCCACACTTTTACAACAACACTTTCTCAATCCCACCATGTGTTGCTTTTTGTACGAATTGCTGTTGCCAGCCTTCGCCTAATAAATCATTCGCCAATTCCACCACAATATAATCGGTTTGCAGACTCGTATCTTCCACATAACGGGACAAACCTTGCTGACAGGCCGGGCAAGCTGTCAGCAGCTTAACATTACCATTTTCAGCCTTATCCTTGCCTGTTAGCTCTCGAATACCGGCACGCAAACTTTCTTCCTTGCGAAAACGGAGCTGGCTAGCAATATCTGGGCGACTCACTGCAAAGGTACCTGCCTCACCACAACAACGCTCTGTTAATACAACGGGCTTGCCTGTCAACTCAGACACCACTTTGATAGGCGTATAATGCTTTATTGGCGTGTGGCAAGGGTCATGATACATATACTGCGTACCACTCACACCGTCCAGTTTTATACCTTTTTCCAACAAGTATTCGTGTATATCCAATAAACGACAAGCAGGAAAAATACGCTCAAACTCATACTTAAGCAACTGATCCATACAAGTTCCACAAGACACAATCACCGTCTTGATATTCAGGTATTTCAGCGCATTAGCAACCCGATGGAACAGTACGCGGTTCTCAGTGGAAATTTCTGCGCCTTTTTGTAAATCGCCGCCAGCATTTTGTGGGTAGCCACAACACAAATAGCCAGGCGGTAATACCGTCGTCGCACCACTATCATACAACATGGCCAAAGTGGCTAGTCCTACCTGACTAAATAAGCGTTCTGAACCACAACCTGGAAAATAAAATACTGACTCACCCTGAGCCTTATTTGGATCGCGTAGGATGGGTACAATCTTACTGTCTTCCAAACCTAACATAGCGCGGGTCGTTTTAGCAGGAACACCAGCAGGCATCGGCTTTTTCATGAACTGAATGACCTGTGTTTTAATTGCCGGTTTGCCTGTTGTACCTTTAGGACGCTTATGATTACCCAGTATGCCGGTACGTTTTGCCAAACTGTAAGCCCAACGTTGCGCAGCAAAACCAAACTGTATCATACCAGTACGCATTAGCTTGATATTAGCGGGGTCTTTCATATTCAAAAACAGCATAGAAGCCCAAGCTACTGGACTACTATGCTTTTCACCTTTGTCGCGCAAGATACTACGCATACGCATGGTGACTTCGCCAAAATCAATATTCACCGGACAAGGATTAAAGCACTTGTGGCAGACGGTACAATGATCCACCACATCATTCATTTCATCAAAATGGCGAATCGAAATACCTCGGCGAGTCTGCTCCTCATACAAAAAAGCTTCAATCATCAAGCCAGTGGCTAAAATTTTATTACGTGGCGAATACAATAGATTGGCGCGTGGAATATGCGTATTGCAAACAGGTTTACACTTGCCACAGCGCAAGCAGTCCTTGATTTCGCGGTTCAAAGCACCTAATTCGTTGTGCTCCAGCAATAGAGCCTCGCGCTCAACCAAACGTAAAGAAGGTGTGTAGGCATTTTGCAAGCCAGAACCAGGCAGCAATTTGCCCTTATTGAAATGACCTTGCGGATCAATTTTTGCCTTATAATCCGCAAATTCCCTAGCTTCGCGCTCCTCTAGGTATTGATACTTAGTAAGACCGATACCATGCTCCCCTGAAATAACCCCATTGAGCTTGCGTGCCAAAACCATGATTTCATCCACCATTTTTTCGGCTTCATGCAGCATTTCATAATCATTGGAGTTAACTGGAATATTGGTATGCACATTGCCATCACCGGCGTGCATGTGCAAAGCCACAAATAATCGCCCTAAACGATAACGCGCATGAATCTTGTCCAGCTTATCACGTAAGGGTTTGAGTTCACGCCCAACAAAAATTTCCTTGAGCGGTTTTTCTACCTCAGCACGGTAAGAAATACGCAAGTCACGACGTAACAATAAATCAATCAGACGATCATGCTCACGCAGGGCTGTCTTGGCATGACTATCTAATAAAGCCGGATGATTGTGTGCAGGCTCATCAAAATTCGCTAATAAGCCTTCCCAGCGCGTTTTCACTTTAAGCAAGTAATCACTGGCATGAGCGCGCTTGGAATCCAAAATAGCCGTGCGTTCTTCGCTGGCTTCATAACCAGGCACAGCCCGCAACTCTGGCAAATCTTCTGGCAGCATGTCTAAAACTGCATTAATCATTTTTAGCTTATTATGGATAGACTGACGCACATTAATGCGCTCTATGCCTTCAGTATAAGCTGCTAAATTTTCCAGAGGAATAACAACATCCTCATTGATTTTAAAAGCATTGGTATGCGCTGCAATCGCGGCAGTACGCGAACGGTCTGACCAAAATTGACGCCGAGCTTCTGGGCTAATAGCAATAAAGCCTTCTGCATTACGCATATTTGCCAATCGCACCATTTCAGCAGCCGTTTTAGCCACTGCCTCTTCGGAATCGCTAACAATATCAGCTAATAACACCATTTTAGGCAAAACACCGCGAGCGCCTTTGGGCGTATATTTTACCGCCTTAACATAGCGCTCATCGAGATGTTCCAAACCAGACAATAAGACACTATCCAAGCTATCAAGGTAATTTTTAATTTCTACAATGGCTGGCACCGCTTCGTGCAAATCAGTGCCATAAAACTCCAAGCAAACTGTGCGAATCTGATCAGGCATGCGGTGCAGAATAAATTCAGCCGAAGTAATCAGACCATCACAACCCTCTTTTTGTACCCCCGGAATGCCACCAAGGAATTTATTGGTAACGTCTTTACCTAATCCGACTTTGCGGAAATACCGCCCGGGCCAGCAAATAATGTCAGGCTTGCCTTTAGCTGTTTTGCCATCGTGAGCATAGCGCTGAATAGCAAAACTCACTTCAGCTTGGTCATGAATTTTACCCAAATTATGCTTCAGGCGAGTCACTTCCAACCACTCAGCCTCAGGTGTCACCATCCGCCAAGACAATAGATTATCCAGCGTCGTTCCCCACAATACAGCTTTCTTGCCACCTGCATTCATAGCAATATTGCCGCCGATGGTAGAAGCATCCTGTGAAGTGGGATCCACAGCAAAAACCAGCTTATGCTTTTGGGCTAGATCAGACACACGACGAGTGACCACACCAGCCCCAGTACGCACTACCGGCACAGTTGCTTCTAAACCGGGTAAATTATTGCGAAATTCAACTTCGCCCAAGAACTCCAGCTTTTCGGTATTAATGACTGCACTCATAGCATCCAAGGGTACAGCCCCGCCGGTATACCCCGTACCACCACCACGTGGAATAACGCTCAAGCCCAAACTAATCGCGCATTGTACCAAAGCCGCCATTTCTTCTTCGGTATCGGGCGTCAATACAACAAAAGGCAATTCCACCCGCCAGTCCGTCGCATCGGTTACATGCGATACCCGTGCAAGGCCATCGAATTGCACATTATCTTTACGGGTGATTTTATAAAATTGTTTACGAGCCTTTTCACGTAAGCTTTTCTGCCGAGCAAAATTAGCTTCAAACACATTGACTTGCTGCTCGGTCAAGTCCAGCAATTCCAAGGTCAATTCATTACCTCTGACCCGCGCCCGAATACGGCTTAAACGCTCCCGTAAAGTATCTAGCAAAGACTGTAAACGTCGAGCATTTTCCAGCAAATCATCCTGAATATAAGGATTGCGGCTAACGATCCACATATCCCCGAGCATTTCCAGCAGCATGTGAGAAGAGATGCCTGTTTCGCGCTCATCACGTAACTGCATCAAAATCATCCAAGCCTTGTCACCCAATAGACGTCGAACAATTTCTTTGTCCGAAAAAGAAGTATAGTTATAAGGGATCTCACGTATGGGCAATGCGTCAGGAGCTAATTTGACCTTTAAACTCATTGGAGTTGTTGTAACACTCTTAATTGAAGTTTAGATAAAACCACAGATAATCAGAAACCTATACGTAGGTTCTCAATGTTGACCGATAAATTTGCTTTGCATTAATCAAAATTGATCAAAACTGATAAATAATACCGAGTGCAAATGTTTTCAATTCATCTTCTGCGGTATGGTCACGATGTTGGTTAATGGCATATTCAGAGGTGAACGTGGTGGATTTGTTCCATTTATAATCTACACCTACTGCCGCCAAGGTTTCATTCTCACCGCCCTTCTCTGGTTCATTGTAGCCGAATTGAGCCTTGAAGGTGAGATCACCTGATTGATAACGTCCGCTCATAACAAAGGCATCATGCCCATCACCTTGTTTATTATTGTTTTTCTCAAAAACCGCTCCGACTTGATGTCCATCCAGAAAAGTATAAACACCTGTCAAACGAGTGGTGTCAAAATTATCTTGGACATTCAAATGAGCAATTGCAGCATACCAAGCACCTTTTTGATAATTCACTACAAAGTCTGCCACAGTCGCATCACTGCCATCAGAGCTCAGCTCATCGTCCCTACTGACTTCAACAGCAAACCCAACATCACCAAATTTATTAATATAGGTAACTGTCTGATCGTGACTGTGCTCACTTTCCAAAATGGCATTGTAATCACCAAATTGATTCTCGAACACTTCGACTCTTTCTGAAGAGACTTGTGTAGCACCCAACTGCCGCCCAGCACGGAACTCACCAAAAGTACCGTGAACACCTAACCAAGCCTGACGGGTTTCATCACTTAAATCACCTTCTTCAATCATATAGGTGACATCATTCTGCTCATCGATAGCTGCAAAACCTTTAACGCCAATCCGGCTGCCTCGAGTAATCACTTTATGATCACTACCTTTTAAGGCGTCGTCCTGAAAACCATAAGCAGCTTGTACTTCTCCAAAGAAGGTGGTGTCAGCCAGAACGCTTGTTGAGCTAAACAATCCGGCCACAACCGAAACAAGCTTGAATTTATTCATGCGTTTTGACTCCTGTTTTTTATAACAGCGCTATAGTTGCTAGCACTTAAGTAAGGGGGAACACGAAGTGCTGAGTCTAATACAAAAAAAGCCACTCATGCGAAACATTTGTGGCTTTTTGATATACGCGAAAAAATGAGCGCTTAGCGTTTGGAGAATTGAGTCGCACGACGTGCTTTATGCAAACCCACTTTCTTACGTTCAACTTTACGTGCGTCGCGCGTGAGAAAACCCTCGCCTTTCAATGAGCCACGCATCGCTTCATCATACTGCAATAAGGCGCGTGCAATACCCAAACGAATCGCACCCGCTTGCCCCGTGTTACCACCACCTGCAACGGTCACATCTAGGTCGAATTTATCCTGCATATCTACAGCTTGCAATGGCTGACGTACGACCATGCGAGCTGTTTCACGGCCAAAGAATTGCTCAATAGGCAATTTATTGACAGTAATTTTGCCGCTACCCGCACGCATAAATACACGGGCAGAAGAAGATTTGCGACGCCCAGTTCCATAATATTGAGTTTCAGCCATAACCCTTATTCCTTACCCTTGATTTCCAACACTTGTGGTTGCTGGGCATGATGATTGTGTTCTGCACCAGCATAAACCTTCAGCTTGCGATACATGGCACGACCCAATGAGTTCTTTGGCAGCATACCCTTGACAGCAATCTCAATAACACGACCAGGAGCGCGTGCTTGTAACTTGTCAAAGGAAAAAGATTTCATATTACCAATATAGCCGGTGTGCTTGTAGTACATCTTGTCTTTAAACTTATTACCACTGACCGCTACTTTGTCAGCATTAATGACAATGATGTAATCCCCCGTATCGACGTGAGGCGTGTATTCCGGCTTGTGTTTTCCACGCAAACGCCGGGCAACTTCTGTGGCCAGTCGGCCTAACGCCTTACCTTCGGCATCCACGACGTACCAGTCGCGTTTTACCTCAGCCGGCTTTGCACTGAATGTTTTCATTACCAGACTCCAAAGAGTGTGTAGTAGTTATCTGAAAAAATAGACCGCGCATTGTAGGGCAATCAGCCGCTTGAAACAAGCACAGTTTCTAAATGCCGCGCAAAAAGTTACACGGCCACGATAACAGTATTTTACTAACCCACACTGGTGATCGCTTTGCCCAAAAGTCTAAGCTTACGCTGCCTCATACTGGTACGTACTTCCTTAAGCTTATGGGCGGGTATATCGGTTCTTGGCAATATCCACTGCCCTTGCTCTGCTGCGATCTGCCCAAGTTGCTCTTGTTGCCAATACGCCTTTTGCAGGCTAATCCAGCGAACCATCCAAGCGGGTAGACTTTTATAACGCTTGCCCAAACGAAACCCCAGTAACTTAAATAGAGTCTGTAAAGCTGCAAAAGGCAACAGCCATTTATTCCGTTCACTCAAATAGCGAATCAATGAACGTACATAAATCCAGGCTTCCTTGTCTGGCTTGCCAATACTGTGCAATAAATCAGCTTCAACGACATGAAATACGCCAATATCAAAATAGCGCCGAAACGTTTGCCGCAAACTGTAATGGTGTGAGTGACGCACTGGACTATTCGCTGAGTACACCGTTTGCCAGCCAGCCATTAACAGACGTGCTGATACATAGCTATCTTCGCTGACAATAATATGTTCAGGAAATCCCCCCACACTACGCAAAGCTTGCAAACGGTAAGCCGCATACACATCGGATGAAAAAGCCGCTCTAAAACCTAACTGCTCTAAATCCGCGCGGCTACGTCGAATAGAATCGGCAGGATAGGTAAATGAGCGTGCATGCTTTTCCAGCAAACTGGCATTCTCTTGAGGTAAATGGCGACCATAAGCCATCGCCACCTCAGGATCTTTAAAGTGCATTAATAAATGCTCTAAAGAATCAGAAGCTTCCAGAATGGCATCTTGAGTAAGAAAAACCAGATAATCAGCTTCTGAACACAAGTCCGCTGCGAGTTGTCGCGTACCACCATGATTAAAATGCTCAGGCTGCAAAGAATACACCTCAAAACCAGCCTCTACAGCCAGTCTCACCGTCTCATCACTAGAGCAGGAATCCATCACTAGATAACGCCCTGCCCGTACCGTTTGCTGTGCCACCCCCTGTAGCCACTCAGCCCACAAACTGCCAGCATTACGTGTCAATACAATGACAGCCACATCTGGGCGATTAATTGTTTTCAACATGATTGATTTGCCCCGCTTATTATTATTTAGGCAAACAGCAGCAAGACCCAATTTGCCATCACTTTTTGTTTAAACAGACGGTGTCGTAAAATATGGCGTCGCCGCTGCCACCCGTGCAGATGACGCAACTCCGCCAATGCTTGAACTTTTTTATAATCTGCCTTATCCAAATGAGCCGCAAACTGACGTAAAAAAGCTTCCGCCTGTTGACTCCAGCGTTCAACCCGCTGTGCCAATGCTGGGCGACACCAATTCACTGATGCCGCGCCTATTTCGTTATGATCATGTTGGCGATAAAACATAAGCGGCTCAGCCAAAACACCGACTTTCCCCCACCACGCACAGATCAAGGCCAACCAGCGATCATGTTGTATTGCCTCAGGTGGTGCAGGAAATGCCATTTGAGCTGCAACGCGATTAAATAAAGCCGCACAGCCTGATACGATATTATCCAATAAATAGGCATGCTGTGGCTGTGTCACATTAAATGAGCGGCTCTGCCAAAAAGAGGCATTTAATACACGCCGTTGTTCATCGACAACCGCCATATCTGCATGCACCAATAAGGGCAGATCCGTGCCATATACCTGCTCCAGACGTTGCATTTCTGCCAGCAAGCTTGCCATTTTTTCAGGAAACCATACATCGTCTTGATCACAAAACATTAGATAAGGTGCCTGACTTAACTCGACCAAACGACTGAAGCTGGCGGTACTGCCTAAATGCTCATACGCTGTTTCCAGCAAAACCAACTTTTGTGGCCAACGACGCTGCCACGCCACTAACAACTGGCAAGTCTGGTCACTGGAGCCATCATCCCGTACCAGTAATGTCCAATCCTGAAAGCTCTGCTGCAATAATGAATCCAATAACTCACCCAGCCAACGTTCACCATTCCAGGTTGACAACAAAACTTGAACCTGAGCCATGCGCTAACACCTTTCCAGCCACACCCGCCACCGCTTTAAGCGATTGCGATTAAGCAGGCAAATCTTCATACGCTCATAGTGCCATCGCCATAAAGAGCGCAAGCCTGGACTGAAACAACGCCCCCTGCCGGATGAAAAACGAAAAGCCTGCGCATAAATAAACAAACGCACTGGATTCACCAGTGCTGTTGTATAAGGCTTATTGCGTGAGCTATTTCTTAACGGCATGCAGATAAGCCATGCGAAAAGCAAAATTAGCAAAGCCCGTAGGAATATTGGCAAGCAAGGCATAACGCCAGGCAGCATGCTGAAAACGCATCCATAATTGTCGTGGCCGCAATAAATCCCGCCAGCCAATAGCATGACGCCCTAATTCAAGTACATGGTCATGTCCAAAGTCTTCGGTATGCGCCAAGCGGGTGAGCATGCGTGTTTCCTCACGCGTGGGATAAACCACTGCACGCTCTAGCACACCGTAGACATAAGACAATAAATCACTGCTGTGATAAGCACTTAAACGCTGCACTACGCGGAAATGCCGCCAGTGCACCATAACGCCCGCCTGAATGGCTGCCACCATACGGTTACAAGCGATTTCAGCCATGCGATCAGGTGCATTGGATGATTTCAGAATGGGCTCAATAATACCCTCAATGGCTTGATACCCGACCGTTGTGGCTTCCAGCGCTCGTGCACCTTGCTCAAAAATCTCCTCGAACTCGGCAGGAATTCGTTCACAAGCATTGTCACGGCGCGAGTCATGAATAATACCTTCGCAAAAATTATGCTTGCCAAAATCGTTATACATTTTGGGCACAAAAGCAAAGTAATAACCCTGTACAATAGGATAGTCAGCTCTATGCCCAAAGGCTTGCTTCAAGAACTTTTGCACCGTTCCATTCCAGCCTATGTCGACCATTGCAATACAGCTTGCTGCAAAAAAGCCGCTTTGCTCTAGGTAAGCTTCCAATAAGTCACGGCTGCGCAAACCTGCTGGGCGAATACAGGTCTGTACATCCTCATCAGCAAGAAATGCCAATAAGCGTGGATCTTGCCAATCGTGTAAAGGCTCGGCAAAATCAGTAAAACCATGCCGCTTTGCTAATGGCTTCAACAAATCTTCGGATAAACCATAAACTTTACATACTGATAATAAGCCTTGTTGTTTAGGATTATAAAAAGCGACCTGTGCCTGCTCTAAGGTCAAACCATTCGCAGTAGAAGCAGCAGCAATCACTTTACGTGATAGATACAGGTAACCACCGTCCAATGACTCCGCTAGCTCATGGTACATTTGCTGGAACAAGTAGCCATCTCGTGCCATAAAAAATAATTTCTCAAACGGCTTTTTACGCAAGCGTTCCTGCAAACCCAACATAAACGTGCTAAATACGCTGCCCAGCACATCACGACCATAACGAAAATAAAAGTCCTCGCTGTCTGCTTCTAGCGCCTGCATGCGCTGTTCCAACATGGAAAAAAACCGATAACCTGTCCAGATACTATTCTGTTCTGCCATACGTATGCTGAGCTGTTGCTGAGCCAAACGCTTGTGCTCGCTTTTCTCATGCAGCCAAATGCCCTGTATCCCCTGCTCACAAGCAGCTCGCCTATCTGATACAGGGTTATCACCGATATGCACCCAAGTGGCCGGATTGAGCTGTTGCTCACTCGCAATACTGGCAAACAAGCGACCGGAATATTTGCAATGCAAATCTTCTGAAGAGACATACACATGCTCAAACCAACTCAGCAAACCCTTATCAGCCAGTAATTTGCGGATTAACTCAAGATCCAAGTACATATCTGAAATCGCTAATAGCCTGATACCCGCATCCTTAAGCCACGCCAGAAATGCCAATACACCTGGCTTGACATACAAAGCCAGCGATTCCATTTCCATCTCGGTACGTATAATAAAATCTTGTAAGGCTAACTGGTGCTCTGTTGCCTGCGGCTCTAATTGCTCTGCCCAAGCTTTAACCAAGTCGCTAAAGCGGCATTCATAATCCTTTCCAGCGGCATGTGCTTGTTGTCTTAGACTGTTCTCAATGGCTTGGCGCATGTGTAGCAGGTCATCGACTGAATAGGTTTGCCCCAAGTGTTGAGATAAATGTTGAACCAATTCGCGGCAAGTGGCTTTTTGTACCTGCTCCGGCAAATCAATGCGCCCTAACAAGGTATCAAAAATATCCAAAGAAACGGTCATGACCGAACCTTTTTGCAGACGGGGCATCAACCAAGCTTGTAACTGTCGCCAGTCACGTACAATTACTTTATCAGGCATGGTTTATCCTCCACTTGTTGCGCACTAAAAAGTCACGACTCAAACGCAGCGGTTTCAGTAGCGCCCGCCCCAAACGATAAGCACGACTTTGTTGCAAAGCATCACGTTCTCTAATCAAACAGCTGATGTAATGTTCTTTATCTGCTAGCCAATGATCGCGTTCCGTCAACTGCGCTTGCTGCACAGCAATCAGTCCATCGCGCTCTGCTAGCCAATGATCCCGATCGGCAATCCAGTGATCCCGCTCGGTAATCCAAGACTGTTGTAAAGCACTCAAGTCCTGTAATTGCTGGATAGCAACATCGCGCTCTTGTATCCAAGCATCTCGATCTTTAATCCACTGCTGCTGCTGACTAATCACAGTATCGCGCTCTTGTATCCAAGCATCTCGATCAGCCAACCATTGTTGTTGCTGTTGAATCAGCGTATCCCGCTCTTTGATCCAAGCATCCCGATCTACAATAAGAGGAAATAGCTCCTGCTCCTTGGTCAGTAGTCGAGCATGAATTTCAGTGCGCCATTCTGTTTCGTGGTAAGCCAGCAAATCGGACAGGTGTTCGTGTAAAGCAGCCAAGCGTTGCTGATTCAGCCACTCGGCCATTAATGGCAAATAGTCAATAAATAGTTGGATATTTTCATGTAGAGCTAAACGCGGCTTTTCGCGGATAGTATTGCTGTCATGCCAGCGGTATTTCAGCCCCGGAAATGCCCATAAACAGTGCAAACGAAAATCAGCGCGGCACAATCTCAATAGGTATTCATAATCATGCACATAGCGCAAATCACTGAAGCCACCCAATTGCTCAAATACACGACGATGAAAAAAGAAATTAGACGTGCCAATCAGAAAATTACCACGTAATAAACTCGTCAGAAAATCCTGATCCTGTACATAGTGACGCTGCATACGTGCATACCAGTCTAGCCAAGCCTGCGCTTCTGCTGTATGTGGCTGCTCCTCTTGCAATTGCACAGCACCCGCTACGAAATCCAGCTTATCCTGTTCAGCCTTGGCATACAGTGTAGCTAATCGATCTGGATGCCAAACATCGTCAGAGTTCAGAATGGCAAAATAACTACCCTGAGCCAGTTGCATTGCCTCATTCAGCGTACAAGCTGCACCTTGGTTTTCGGTATGCTGGAATAATTGCAGGCGAGAATCATTGGACTCCTGCTGCAAAGATTGCAAAAGCGCATAACTCTGATCTGAGGAAGCATCATCAATAATAAGCAATTCCCAGTCAGAAAAGCTTTGTGCCAATACCGAGCGCACCGCTTCAACCACCCAATGCGCATGGTTAAAGACGGGAATAATGACGCTAATGATAGGCACAGGCGGGCGCATAATGAGTAGCAGCCTCTTATTATAATTAGATGAATTTTATTATTTTTCTTACAAGCTCATCGCTCAGTGTATCAGACCTGTGTTAAGCGATCCTGAACAAATTCACCCCGAAATATCCCCACAATACGCCGGATCAAACGCCAACTACGTGTTGCATACACTTTCGATAATTCAGCCTTATGGTGTGTTAATTCCTGGGACAACTGTTCTAGCTGACGCTGTTGCTCACGCATGCTAATCTCCATGCCTTGAATGACTTGCTCTTTCTGTTGCAAATTGCTGAACACATGCCCCCAAGTTTGCCATGAAGCGGCCATAGGTTTGAGATTGTTTTCCGTAATCCAAGGCTTAGCACCATCTGAGCTTGTTGCCTTTGTTCCGGCCAAACTAATCGAAATAATAAACTGGTAAGCAATCGCATGCGGTTGGTGGAAATAATCCAAAATATGCGGTGTCGCTTCAATGCCTACCTTGCGCAGATAACGACTAATCACCGAATCCGGTATATCATGCCAAGTATAGTTCACTTCATTGATGGCAAAACCACAGCGTTCAATCAAAGCAGTCAGCGAATTCAGTGTAAAAAACTTGAGGTGAGTTGCATCCAGAATACCCGCTTCCTCATAACGGAAATCCCCTGTTAACAACTCCAAGCGCACTGAAGTATGTGCCACATTGGGCACAGACAATAAAATAACTGATTCGTCCATCATGAAGGGTTTGAGGCGTTCCAATAATGCCTGCGGATGCTTCAAGTGCTCCAACACATCCACTAAGGTGATTACATCAAACTTCTCAAACTGAAGCGCATCCAAACTGTGTGGATCATCCAAATCTTCTGTAAAAACATAATCACAATAACGCTGTGCCTGCCAAGCAGACTGTGGGTCTTTTTCTATACCAAAGACACGTGCTTCACAATGCTCACGCATTAGGCGCGACATTTCGCCGCTAGCACAGCCTAACTCCAGTACATAAGCATAACGTGGAATGCGTTCAACAATTTGACGATGTGAATGATTTTTATCGAGACGATCCAGTGCACTGGACTGCTTAACTGCTACGGGTTGATTCATAATTATTATCTCCGCAGAAGGGGTAGAGCCTCCCACAGCCACCAGTGACCTGGCCGCAACCGGATTTGCGCCTCTAGCTGGCATGTCAAATGACTCATGAAGCCCTCGCCATTATCATTATAGTAACAGGGATCTAGTAATGCAGAAAACTCCGCAACTACCTGCCCACCCCCAAGATCACGCATATAGAAAGGCGCGACCAATGCTTTTGTCTTTTTTGCAATTCTATAAATTCCGACAGGCACTTTTATATTACCGCCTAAAAAAGGAACTGTCACGCATCCTGGAGGTATTTCGAGATAAGGAACGTCAAAGATTAAAGTAATTAGGTGTTCATCCAGCGCTGTATACAGTGGACGCAAGTCATCCCCTTCTACTAAAAAAGGGCCACCCAAGGCATGTTGCAAGCGTTGCAATTTGAATAAACGGTAACGATATTCAGCCTCCGGTAAACCCTGTGTATTTTCTTTACCACCATCACGAGTAATCGTGCCTACTGTAAAGCCAGCTTGCCGCATCGCAAATCCAGCCAACCAAAAACGGCCAAAATGTCCTCCCGTCAATAGCACCCTTCGCCCTGCTGCACGAGCGGCTTGCACTAACTCAAAATTTTGCAAACTGACCAAACGTGCACAAGCAGGTTTATTGATAAACCAAGTATCCAGCGCTTCTTGTTCTACCATACAAAAATAATCTGCTAAGCAATTAGCTAACTGCTCATCTGTCGCATGCGGAAAAGCGCTTTGCATCTGAGTGCGAATTAAATCTGCTTGGGCTGTTTTTTGACGCGCCCTATAACGTGCTTGCAAACGAGCGCCTTGATAGGCCCATTTAACTGGCAAGTGTGACAAAAGCGGAAAGTTAATGTCATAACGCCAAGAACGCTCAACTGCAAAAGCCAAGCTCATGCACTGTCTCCCTCATGTGCTTTCTCTCTCAAGCATCTCCCAACGATGTTCTATCCAACTAACGCCAACACCCTGATCCTGACTGGCTTGCTGAACACGAAAGTGACAACAACGTTCGCGCGCATCATAAACATGCACACCACTACCATCAATCAACCAAACCTCAAGACAGTACTCACCCGATAATAAAGGTAAACGTTCAATCACAAAGCGTACTGTCGCTATCGCCTGACCAGCCAATACCAAACTGAAGCGATCATGCAAAGTGCTAATGCCGTAACATTGAATATCATCATTACGCCGAATCACAATACCAATATGCACATCCTCGGCAGCTCTGCCTGCGCTATCAAACTGCACTTCCAGCGCAAACGGTTGCCAAGTCGCAAATACAGGCAAACTGCCCACTGGCTCTAAAGCATGTTGCAATTGCACAGATAATAAAACAGGCGCAGCAGCCCTAGTGTTATTATTGTCAAGACTTCTTTGACTTGCTGCTGACATCACAGAAGGAGCGGCATGGCGCGCTCGCACGGCATCCTGATAAGCATCAACCACAGTCTGAGCATCACCCAGCATTTTTATACTGCCCTGCTCCAACCAAATCGCTCGCCTGCAAATTTCACGTACCTGATACAAATTATGCGAACAAAACACCAAACTAGCGCCCCCTGCTAAAATCTGGCGCATACGATCCAGTGATTTCTTTTGAAAATATTGGTCGCCTACTGATAGGGCTTCGTCCACAATTAATAACTGCGGTTCTACCGCTACAGCAACCGCAAAAACCAAACGCACGACCATGCCGCTGGAATAGTGCTTTACGGGCTGTTGTATAAAATCACCCAACTCAGCAAAAGCCAAAACTACTGGCAAATGCTGTTCAATTTCTGCGGCACTTAAGCCACGCAAAGCCAAGCCCAAGCGGGCATTTTCTAATCCACTAAACTCGGAATGTAAGCCACTCCCCAACTCCAGCAAAGCAGCCTTGGAACCCTGAAGGTAACACTGACCACCAGATGGACTTAAATTACCCGCCAATAAGCGCAATAAGGTACTTTTACCTGCACCATTATCACCAACAATACCTAGGGAATCTCCTTGCTCCAATTCAAAACTAATGTCCTGTAAAGCAGCAAAAACCTCATGACGCGGCTTACGCTGCAACCATTCCAATAAAGCATCTTTAGGAGTGGCATAGCGCCGATAATGTAAACTGACTTGCTGTAAGCGAACGGCTTTCATAATACAAGCCTAGCCTTAGGCATAAGGCTGTGAAATAGCCAGAGCGCTCCTGACAAACTTAACACAGCAACAACCCATAATCCTGCAAAGCGTTGCCAAACGAAAACACCTTCCAGCAAGCTTTCTCTATAACCTTGCACCAATTGCCCTAATACATTCCAATGGTATAAAAACTGAAAGCGCTCAGGAATACGCTCTAGCGGATAAAAAATAGGCGACAAAAAGAGCAAAATACTCAACAAAGCGGGCACTAACTGACGCAAATCGCGCAAAAACACACCGAGCACCGCACAGGTATAAGCAGCGGCTGTGGACAGCAAAACTCTTAGTAAAAAATAGGGCCAATACAACAATAAACCCCAAGGTTCAAAATGATGGCCGATGCCCGCCCCTAGTAATAAAATTAATACACCAAACCACTCCAATAAAATGGATGTACCGACTGGTAATAAAGGTAACAGCCAAGGTGACAAAGGTGTATTCAGTAATAAATCACGCTGTTCTGGCAACAAAGAAGGAGCACGGTTCAGTACTTCAGAAAAAGCATTAAATACCAGCAAACCCGCAAACAAGTAGAATGCAAAAATAGGTGTAGAGGCTGTATCAGTAAAACGCAATTGCAGGATTTCACCAAACACCAGCGTATAAAGCATTAACAGAAACAAAGGTTGTATCAACAGCCATAAGATCCCTAAACATGTTCCCCGATAACGCTCCTGCATATCGCGCTGTACCAGCCCACGTAGTAACAGCCCGTGTTGTCGCCAATAGTTTACCTTCACTATTCCCTCCTTTATCAGATTATTGGAATGAGGGATTCAGCTCTACCTCTTTTTGAAAACGGGTTTTCAGCTCGTCTAATAACAGTGTTTTTTGCTTATCCACGTAAGCTTTGCTTAGCTCGGCAATAATACTGTCGCACACCTCTGCATAAGTCTGTACTGTGGGCTCTTGTCTATCCAAGAACTGCAATAAATAAGCAGCATCTTGCCATACAAATACACTACTGAGCGGTGTTTGGGCTGATAAAACTTCTGCCGCTTGGAAAAAAATTGGGGGCTTTTGCCCACGTGTAAACCAAAAACTATCACCTGCTGCCAAGCTTTTATCAGGCGCATCGCTGTATTGCTTAACTGCGTCAATGAAATCCAGCTCACCACTGCTGACTTGTGTACGAATCTGCTCTAATAAAGCAATACTCGTTGCTTTATCTTCCTTAATCTTTTTTTGAATAACACGCACACGTAATAACAATGGATGAGAATACTTGTTGTCCTTATGCACTAAATAAAGCTCTTTGGCACGCTTTTCAAAATTAGGCATATTTTGTCTGGCAAGCTTATCCAACACTTGTAAAGAACGCTGATTTTTACGGTATTCCACGACCTGTTTTTCAATCAATGCCTCTTGCTCAGTGGACAATAAACTATCCTGCTGCAATAAAGCGGCACGAACAAACAGCTCCTGCAATAATGACTGTTGTAATTGGGGTTTAGCTTCTAGCTTACTGTGCTGCAAACCACGTGCTTCCAATACTTGTTGGAAATCATGTTCAGATAACTCCAAATCACCCTGCTTCCATACCCAACCGGCATAAGCATATGATGCCATGGCAACTAACCATAGACAGACTAAAGAAGAAAATAGCAGATGTATTTTCAGCATTAAAAATCAGCAGCCCTTTAATAGAAAAGCTGACCAGACAGATTGTCTGGCCAGTTGCTTAACACATTAATTTGTTATTAGTCAGTTGTACGACTAATGCGATGGGGAATCGCATCACCAAAACGCGCGTGCGGATTGGCACTTACATTACCCTCAATTGCAGCAAAACCAATCACGGGTACACCACGATAAATACTGCTATTAGCATCGTAAGTACTGGTTGATTTACCATAAGGTGTCGCACTCTGCCAACCAGAAGCCAAAGAATAGCCTGGGAAAGACATACGCGCCCAGCCATGTACAAACGCACCTACAGACAATGTATTACCCGTATGGCTAGACATAACCGTGCGGCTATCATCATACGCAGGATCACTCGACAGGAAAGACAGTACGTTGACTTCTCGTGACAAGATGCCTTCTTCATTCTTTTCTCGGCCGGGTAAAACGGGAGAGAAACCAAAGCTTCTATCTGCAACTACATTCGGCACAGCCTCCTCACGGTCATAAACGCCACTCATAGACATCGTAACGTCGGTTTGACCTGCATGAATACCATGCTTTTTCATGGGGAAGGTTACTATCCAATCAGTATGGCCATCATAACCATCGCTAGGATCAAGGAAGTATTCATTCATGAGGTGCTCAGCCAATAAAACATGAGCGACAGGATAAGGATTAGTACCACAACGTGGTGACAAATCATCACCATCATTCAAACAAGCATCCTCGGTAGCTTTCCAAGTGGTTTCCACCATATCCGTTGTACCCATATTGTTTTTGACCATGATATTACTGGTCATAACATTACCGGAAGCTAATGAAGGCAATAAGAAGTTATCCGGATCATGCGACAGATAGTGCTGTGCGACCGTGCTGTAATTTTCTATTGCAGTAGGATCAACAGCATAAGCTGCACCTTCAGCTATATTCAACACAGCAGAAGAACCAAACAAACCACCTGTAGGAGCAGAAAGACCGGTAGCATTAGCGCCAACACCCTGTTGAAATACGTTTTTCACCCAAGCTTGCTCCACTGCGGAACAATTATTCGGTGTACCTCGGGTGTGCAATACACCCTGCTGAACGGTAGAATCAGTAACCACACCCATCTCGATGACTTCAATATACCCCTCAAGAGTATCAGTCGCTGTAATGCCCTTATAGACGGTATGCCCTGTAAATGGAACCGTCACTTCACAGGCATCTTCTTTACAGGAAGCCAATTGAGGCAAGGTACAAGTACGGTCACGTGTACTGACTGAGCCAATTTCGACACCACTGTCATCTTGAGTCATACGTACACTGCCCGTCCATACATCTTGAGGAGACATATAGATATTAAAATCCAATACATCATTACTTTTTGTACCTTCCCGAAAACGAATTTTTACAGCTTTCGTTTCATCGGTAGAGTTAATCAAGTTAACATTGGTAACATAGCCAGAATGAGCATTGTAATAAGGAAAAATCAACACTTGCCCCGTGCCATCAGGGTTTACATGCACAGCTTGGGCAGTGGTTGCAATGCCTGCTAAACCTAAAATGCCCATCGTCACACCAAGCGCCACTTTCGTCTTTTCAAACACTGTCGTGCCTCCCGAATTTATTGTTTTATATGGAGTATTTTTATACTATTGGGTTCTGGGACTATGGGCCACAAAAACCTTAAACAACTTCATTATATATTTTAATTGATTTGATTATTTTTTTACATACCGCCAGTCTGAAAAAAATCCATCCTTAATCCAGACTTCACGCACTACATCGCTGGTTTCTACAGGTTTAGGTAAACCGCGCATTTTCATGGCTACAGTCACTTCCACTTCTGTTTTGCAAAGATTACTACTGTCACCGCAATGTACTTTTTGTACCTGAGCTTTTTTCCAAAAACCGACGCCTTGAATCTGCTTTCTAAAGCTATCCAGTGAAACCGTTTCCTGATAGGCCTCACTGTAAAACTGGTAAGCTCGATGAAAATCCCCTGCAATCAAAGCATCCCAACGTTGTTGTGCTGCTTTCTGCACCGCCGCTTCGCCTGAACCACATGCAGATAACAAGCAACAACACGCAGCCATCAAGCCCAATACTGTCCTAGTCGACATGTTCACCTCTTAACTGTCGTACAAAACTATTGTCATTCATCAGTCGCTTCATGCGTTCACGCATCTCTGCGCCTGTCTTAGTCAGGTCAGTTTGATCCCTGATAGCTGTCGGTGTGATTAATACCAGCAATTCAGTGCGTTTTGCATTTTGCGAACGGCCTCGGAAAACATTACCCACGACGGGCAAATTCTTTAATACAGGCACACCCGTATCACTGTCACTGCGGTTTTCCCGAATCAAACCACCCAATACAATGGTTTCACCACTTTGTACCGCAATACTGCTTTGAATCTTGCGTTGTAAGAAGCTACGGTTATTAGTCACAGAATCTTCCTCGCCCACATCCGTAATATCCTGTTGAATTTCCATTTTCACCAAGCCATTAGCATTCACATGCGGTGTTACAGATAAGGAAACGCCGGTATCTTTATACTGAATGGTTTTGGAAGTGGACGCTGTTGTACCTGAACCTGTGCTCAACTCACCCGTAAAAATAGGTTGTTGATCACCGACACGAATTTCAGCCGTCTGATTATCCAGCACCAAAATTGAAGGTGAAGAAATGACCTTAACCTTGGATTCTCTTGCCAGCGCATTAATCACGCCTCTAATACCATTAGCACCCCCTGTTAAGGTAAACGAAAAGCCTGCCGGGTCAGTCGCACCAACCGAACCAACGCCTAAATTACCCAGCGCATTGCGGTTATTTTTCAAATACCACTGCACACCATGCTCCATACCTTCGGTCAAAGTAACCTCCATAATGGTCGCTTCCACCTGTACCTGCATGGGCATAATATCAATACGTTTTAAGGCTTCTAATATTTGCTTGTACATAACCTCGCTAGACAAAATCATCAGCGAATTATTGGTCTTGTCGGCAACAATTTTCACCTCAGCATCAGGGTTAATCGTCAAACCACCGGAAGTATCTCCCCCCAAAATAGTTTTAGCCGCAGGCGTTGCCACAGTGCCAGCAGCATTTTGAGCAGTTGCATCAGCACCGACAGAGGCCGGCTCTAAACCAGGCGCTAAACTAGAAGGCAGAGCACCATTTTTACGCTTGCCTCCCTTACCAGAAAAAATCTGCGTTAGCATATCGGCTAAGTGTTCAGCATTACCATTTTGGACGTGATAGACATAAAGCTGCTGCCCTGCAACCGGCCCTGTTTGATCAAAGCGATCAATCCAGCTTTTCATCTCCTTTAAATACTCAGGACTAGCTGAAATAATCATCAGGCTATTCATATGCTCTATAGGCATAATCTTGAGCATGCCCGCCATCGGGCTATTACCACTCTCACCAAATAAAGCATCCAGATTCTTTGCGACCACAGCGGCTTCAACATTTTTAATCTTATAAAGCCCGACTGACATGCCCTGTAAGACATCAACATCAAAGGTTTGAATAGTTGCCAACAGATTTTGCAACTCGGAACTAGTGCCTGCCAAAACCAACAAATTGCGATTAGTGTCCACACGCACAAAAGCATCTGGATTGGCTAATGGCTCCAAAATTTTCTGCATTTCAGTAACAGGAATATAGCGCAAAGGTACAACTTGCAAGCTATAACCTGATTTAATCCTACCGGTTGATGGCACAAATCCACGCCCTTTTAAATTAGCGCGTGCAGCCACCCGATAGCCTCCCGTATCATCCCTGTAGAGCACTGCACCTTGGGTCTGCAAAAGTGACTCCAAGGTAGGAATCAGACTGTCGCGTGGGATAGGTTCGCTAGAGCTAATCGTCACTTCACCTTCAACCCCCGGCTCTACAATATAGGTTTCCTTAAGAATATCCCCCAGTACAACCCCTACTACTTCACGAATACTGGCACGCTCAAAACTCAAAGCCACACCTTTACCAGAGCCTTTCGCTTTCCAAATGGGAGGACTTACATCAGCACGATAATATTGATGATTGCCCAGAATCAACTCCACATCACTGGGATAGCGATTGCGAGCGGGCAAAGCACTAGCTCGTGGCGCAGGCTCATAGGGTAAGCGCTGCGTACTAGACTTGCCGACATTACTATTGGATAAACCTAAAACGGAACGATCAATTTCTTTGACAGGTGCACTACGCTGAAAAGGGTTTACACCGACATTTTTACGATAACCGGGACTATCTTTCACTGAGGCACAAGCTGTAAACAGCAGCGAAGTACTCATTAGTAGCACCGTTATAATTCTGAGTCTCACAAGCAAACCCCATATTATTATAATTTATTATTAGAGATAATTTTTTACTATTTTATCTGCTAAGCTTTTTTAAAAAAAGGGCGACTCGTCGGAATGTGTGCCAGCCTCTTTATTTATTGTCTTACTGGAGGTTTTGGAGGTACAGCCTTATTCTGCGAACCTCCCCAACGAGCAGCCATTAAGCGCTGTCGTGCTTCTAAAGCCTCTTTAATAGACATCACCGGATTTTCCCGAACATTGCTACTACTCTCAGCAACAGGTTCTAACACAGGAATTAAGCCATTCATGGTTTCTACAACTTCCGGTGAAGCTGGCTTGATGGCTGTCTGAACTGGACGATTTTGTTGTTGACGCTGACGCAAAGTGGCCAACTGCTTATGCCGTTGTCGAAGGGCTTGAGCGTTTTCAGCAGGTGCGGCAAAATCAGCAATTAAAGGTAATTCAAGTTGCTGTTCCTGTGCGACCAACAACAAACGCTTGCCATCAATTTTGTTGACGGTCCAACCTTCCCATTCATCCCCAAGCTTTAATGACAGTTTTTTATCACCAACGCGCACAACAGCAAACTTACCATTGCCCGGATCAATAATACCCACCAAACGCCCTTCAGGTTGCTTGAGTGGTTCTCTAGGTGGCTCTGGTATTACTTGAGTCGCAACGACTGGCGGTGGAGGTGGCTCACGTTTAGGCACACGGCGAGCTTCCCAAAACAGTGGCGCTTCCACTAATTTTTGATAATGACCAACAGGAGGAAGCTGTAAAGAAGCGACTTCAGGGATAGCCACCTTCAACGGCGCTGTCTGTATTTTCCCTTCATCCAGCATACGTAACTGAAATACAGTCCAAGCGCCCCAAGTCAAGCATAACAGGCTTCCCAGCCAGAATAGACCTTGAATTGGCGGACTAATTAAGCGTTTCATGGCTCATACCTCCACGCCAGTAAGTTGACACTTGCAAACTGGCTTTTACCAATTGCCCTTGCTGTCCGGTGAGTGGACGAATTTCCAAAGCTTCAACAAACATCAATGGACGTACACGGGAGGTTTCATGCAAAATTTCACGCAATAACTGCATATCCCCCTGAAAAACGGCCTGCACCGTAACACGCTGATAATCTGTGTTCACCTCAACGTCCGCTACTTCATCTCTTGCTTGATTAAACGGATCACTATTATCCATAACCTCAGAACTCAGCATGATACCTCGGCGGCGTGTTACCACAGCAGTCAATTGGTTTTGTAATTCCTTAGCCACTTGAGCAGAGGTCATGCCTTCTGAGTAAAATAATTTATCCAAACCCTGACTGCGCACGCGTTCATATTCAGAGCGTAACACGGGTGCAGCTTGGGCTATCTGACGCATTTTGCTCAGGCGCTCATAACCACTTTCAATTTTACCAGTCAGCTCATGGGAGCGTGATAAAGCAGGCAATACGCCAAACACCACCACCGCACACACCAACAATAGTAGCAATAGCCAAGCAAACAGAGGGTGCTGACGGCGTGAAATACTGACACTACTCATAATTTCCCTTCCACCACGGCTTCTAGATGGAACTTATCCTTGCCGCTGTTATTACTGCGTGTTACGGGAGACTTAAAGCGGACTTGAGCAAAGTATGGTGAGCCTTCAAGCGTGTCAATCAGACTTAATGCCTGACTGGATTCGCCACGCAGCTCCAACTGTCGACCATGCAATGCCAAGCGCTCTAGCCAAGTGTGTGCAGGCAAACCACCGGATAATTGTTCAAGCACATCCAACATTAGTGGTAAGGTTTTGCGGCGCTCTTGCAAAAAATTTAAGGCACTTTCTGCCGCCATTAGTTGATCGCGCACCTCTAGCTGCCCTGCCGTATCGCGCCGGAGTGTGTTTAAAGCGGCTTCGATTTGTCCCAAACGACGCTCCTTGTATAACAAGGGAATTACCAGTGACAAGCTTAGAGCCACCAAAAAAACATAAAGCGGTACTTTAGAAAAACCCTCTTTACCTACGACTTGCCGCTCTCCACTTCGGAATAAATGGGTAGAACCATTTGCGTTCGAGATGAGCTGGACTGCCCCCACACCAACTGCCGATAGACGCTGCTTTAAATCATTAACCACAGGGCACGGTGCAACGTGAATATCGACTTCAACTTCTTCACGGACTTTATCATGCTTATCCACTTGCGCAGCATAATAAACATTATCCAATGTAAAAGGCGTCAAACGATCAAGTTGATAAGCCACTACCTGACGCAAATTATCCTGCACTGCCGCCGGAAAGACATGGCGGAATCGCAAGGCTTGTTTTGGACTTAACAATAGCTCTAATAAAAATTTACGGCGACGTGCATGCTTTTTAACAACACGATTAAAGTCAAATCGATCAAGAACATATTCTCCACATGACGTTTGCCTGCCATCTTGAGTCCATAGCACTTCTAGATGATCATCATTGAGAAAACGCAAACCCAGTCGTGGCTGGCTAGATTTAAACAGACGGCGCATGGGAGCTGGTAAACCTTTGTAAAGATTTTCACCCCACCACTGCATGAATGTTTTTAAACGGTTTAGTATCATCTTATAATTTTTATTGAAAACCCTGTAGCTAACGATACTACAAAAATTACTCAAACCTGTCGATCTCTAACAGATAACCCGTCAATTGTTGGACATGGCCAGTGCAGTTAGAGCACCTATGCAAACCTTACTTTTGTCCTGTGGGTCATTAGCTTGTTTAGCTTCGTTATTCACCAATACAAACCCAAGTGATTTTGCTGTAGCAATAGCAAATAGATCCCCCTCATCAACACCTTTGGCATGGTAGTTATCTTCCGTTATGCCTAGCTCATTATTTTTTATTGATAAGAGCGTTCTGGCAATGTCATTCGAGGGTCTTATGATAGTCGGGTTCACTTCTTTTAACCAGTCATAGCAATCTCTGGAGTTATAACTGATTTCTTTAAAATTAGCCTCGGAAAACACAATCAAATCTTGCTCTATCAGGTTCTGCATTGAATCCCACAGTGCGGGGAACGGCTCATAATTGATAGGGTAATTGTCCCAAGCGTGAATAATTGCTGAGGCATCCATTACATACATAGTAAATGGCTCATACGCGCCAACTTAAGCAGTTAACTATCTGAGCAGCCTTGAAAAAAGGGGTTGTGGCAACCACATGAGCATCTTTTACCGACGAAAGTGAAAGC
>PDWI01002873.1_pt1 | contig 32484 bp, 27 predicted proteins | sample 1430891 | NCBI WGS metagenome assembly PDWI01 (sample SAMN01162508, study PRJNA174530) | Oral metagenome, whole genome shotgun sequencing project. | biome: Marine environment; feature: Marine mammal; material: Swab sample of the gingival sulcus; isolation source: swab sample of gingival sulcus... | reverse complement strand
ATAAAAGCTGAAAATTGGATAGCTTTACATTACATAGCATTAACTGTTAGACTACTCAAAAAAAAGTTTAAATGAGTTCATTAATAATTTAACATGAAAAATATTTATTCATTAATAATTTTGCTCTTTTTATCTTCATTGCAAATATTATGTACGGCACAAAGTCTAACAATAACTATTCCCGAAAATCATTTCGGAATTGATAATGATAATTCAATTATAATTTCTCGTATAGAAAACATTGAGGATTATGACAATTTACAGACATACAATGAGCTGAAAATAAGTTTCGGAGATGACCATTTTACGTTCAATACAATACCCGATAATCTTCAGTATTCGGCATCTTATCAGATAAACAATACAAATAATTCAAAACAATACACATTATACTTTACGGAATTACCAATTATATCCATTGTTGCAAGTGAAGAAATATTAAATGAGCCTAAGATTCTTGCAAACTTCACATATTCAGATGATACGCAAACCCTTACGTCTCTTATCGGGATAGAACTCCGAGGCGGTTCTTCGCTCGCTTATCCTAAAAAAAACTATGATTTGGAATTTTGGACAGACAGCACGGGAGAAGACACGCATAATGTACAATTTGGAAATTTACGCTCCGATGACGATTGGATTTTAAAAAGTTTGTATAATGAACCGCTGAGATTGCGAAGCTATACGGCAAGCAAATTATGGCTTAATTTATATACGCCAAGCTATATTGCAGATGAACCAAAGGCAAAAGCAGGCGCAGATGTTGCCTTTGCAGAAGTATTTTTAAATGATACCTATAACGGCATTTACAACCTTTCAGAACAAGTAGATAAAAAACAATTAAAATTAAAAAGTTTTAATGATCATATCAGAGGTGAGCTGTATAAAGGTAAGGATTGGGGAGGTTCTACCACTTTTACAGAGCTGCTTCCATACGACAATAATCTTAGAACATGGGGTGGTTATGTCTATAAGTATCCAAAAGAAAACCAAATAACAGACTGGGCAAATTTATATCAATTTACGGATTTTGTTATAAACGCATCCGATGAAGATTTTTCAAACAGTATCTGGAATAAGTATAATGAAGAAAACTTTGCCTCATATTTTATGTTCTTAAATCTTATTAGAGCTACAGATAATACCGGAAAAAATATCTATCTCGCAAAATATAAAAAAAACTCAGAATATTTTTATGTTCCTTGGGATTTAGATGGTTGCTTCGGAACAAATTGGCAAGGAGTAAATGAAAACACATATAGCGACATACTAAGCAATGGATTTATTAACAGGGTTATAGACCTTAATCCTAATAATACTTTCATAAACATTGCGCAAATGTGGTTTGATTACAGAAATACCATATTCCATTATGATACATTGGCAAATAAGATTTCAAATCAATATAATTTTCTATTAACGAATAAAATTTACGAAAGAGAAAGTATTGTTTACGATAATTATCCGTTTAGTCAAGAAGATTTAACATATACCTTAGAATGGCTTAGCAACAGACTTAATTTTTTAGACGATTATTTTAATTCTGTTTTAACAATAGATGAAAATAAGCAAAATAACAAGGGGCTTTTTATTTATCCAAATCCATCGGACGGCAAAATCTATATAAAAAATGCAGCTTCGCTAACAGATAAAAAATATAAAATCTATAATTTGTCCGGACAAATTATGCAAGAAGGTATAATGACAAATAATTACATCGAACTTCCTAATTTAGCAAAAGGCATCTACATAATAGAACTTAATAATCAAAAAAATAAATTCAGCATAAAGTAATTATTAGAGTTATAAGTATCTTAACCGCATTTCGAGACTTTTTTGAGTGTCTCGTAATGCGGCTTAAACACGCTTAGGCATATTTTATAAGTTATGAAAACAACAAATTTTTTTTTCTTAATAATTATTTTTTGCATAACAGTTTTTACTGTTAAAGCTCAAAAATTCATAGAGATTGATACAATAAATACAAAGTATCGTTTTCCTAAATTAGTTTATCCTGAAAATCAAAAAGTAGAAGAAAAAATAAATACTGCCCTACAAATAGACTATCTTCTTATATTACCAAACACTTATGAAGATAATCCGTATAAAGTTATTACGAATAAATGCAGTTTCGGGCTAAGAGTTAAGGAAATATATGAATTTGAATCTTGGACCGACTTATCCAAACACCCCAATGTATTGTCTCTAAAAATAAAAGGACGAAAAGCCGGTGATAAAGCATTTATTTTTTATAGTTTTTTTGACAAACGAACCGGCGATTCATTTATTTTCAGCGACCTGTTTAGCAAAGAAGGCTTTGGTAAATTACAGAAGAAGATACCATTCATAAAAAAAGAAAATCAATTTATAGTTGAAAAAGAAGCGATTTATATTAATAAAGGCGATGCTATTCCGAAGAAATATTCTTTGGAGGAATTAAAACCATATTTAAGTAATTATGGGACTAATTTATTGTTTGAATCAGACAGTATAATGAAAAGAAATTCTTTACGAGGAAAATTTATGGAAGGTAAAGGTCTGAATTATTCCGGCGATACCATGATTTATGAAATATATATACCCGAGCTCGATAATAATGGCAATGCAACTATTTACTATTGGAGTAAAAAGCATAAAGATTTAAGTTTCTACTCTAAATCAACAATCAAAAATGGCGTATTGCAAGCAGATGATTATTACTACGATAAATTTAGCAAAGAAGAAGTGCATAATATGTATAGCTTGCATCTCGAAAAACAAAGTAATAAAACTTGGGTCGGTGATTTACAGCTTGGGTCTCCTTTTTATAGACTGACATTTAAAGAATGGTAAAACAAACTACATTTAAGCCGGCATTATTATCTTTTAAAATAGCTGTTTATATATTCATTAAGTTCATCATAAATAGTATCAATCTGATTTACTCTCCTTATCTTATTTCCTTTTAGTTTAAGTTCAAGAAATTTATTATTTAATCTTTGTTTTAGCACAATTGAGATTATTTCTGTTCTTTTGACTTCAGACTTTGTCGATATAAAGCATTTCATTATCAATAATATAACTACACTTAAAATTACAATAACCAAACCGGACCACAATAGAAATTCATCACCTGTTTTTTGGTATCGCAATATAGATATAACTCCATAGAAAGTAGAACACATATAAATTACGAGAAAGTTCCAATAGTGTTTCTTTGTATTATCTTTTATCACAATGGCTTCTTTATCAAATGTGATTTCTCCACTTTTGGTTTTATAAGTCTGTTTTTCCATATTCATTCCTTTTTAAAATTTTACGTTTTTTTCTAACAGGAAACAATATAATAATTTACCTTTAGCTTATTCATTAACAACTTGACAGTTGTAAGTTTTACCAAACAAAAATATAAAAATACAGTTTAAAACGGGACTACAATGCCGGATGCTGCACATCGAATATAATGGGTATATTTAAACTGTCTTATTCTCTAAATATGTCTTTTCCAAAACTCTTTTCCCAATCTTAGCATATGCCCATGGATAATAAATTCCGACAGTGATTACTGTTAGTAATATTTGCCCCCAGATAAAAAGGAAATCCCCTTTTGCATCTAATTCATAACCAAATCGTAAAGTTTTATCGTCATTCTCAGCAACAGTCCTTTCCGCAAAATACTTAAATAATTTTAAATAAGCTAAGGGAATATAGATGCCAAAAGTTAGCATAATAAGCAAGAACTCGACTAATATTTTTAGGCAAGAGTCGCCAAATTCGGTTTGCCATTTGATTTGATAATCTTTGTATTTTACATTAACCATCCAATTATAAATAAGATACATGTATGGAATCATAATAATCATTACAAAGCCTTGATAAATTAAAGAGTAAATAAAATTCTGATTTATGGTCATTAAATATTTACCCATAATTACAGATACTAGAATCATCGGAAGTAAAACTGACAATAAGATGATTATAAATAGTTTACCCCCTTTGCCCTTAAACTCAAAATAAGCATCATTCACCGAACTGTTATTTACAGTGAAACTCATTAGGTCGCGAACAAACCAAGCCATATAGATGCCCAAAGTTATAATACTAAGAAACAATCCTAAAAGTATTTTTCCAAGATAAGTACCAAGTTTACCGTCAAACCGGACTTGACTGTCAGAAAATTTTACACTCTCAATGGAAATCTTAAAAATATAAAATAAAATTATAAAAGCTCCAAACATCAAGAACAAAAATAATAATCCGGACATTGAACTTGAGCCTTGTACTTGTCCGGTCAGTGATTTGTAAGAAAAGACATAGGGCAAAATAATCAAAATGTAATATGCCAGCCAAATTGGCAGAAACTTTTTACCGGTTAATGTGAAATCAAAATACTTTTTCATATGTTTTTATTTATAATTTTCAAAGGTCATATAGGAACACCCTAAGTTAGCCCGCTACAAATAATTAATAGTATTGGCAAAAATAATCATTCCGTTGTGTGATTAAACCTTAATCATGGGTGTTTCATCTGTTTTTATTTATAATTTTCAAAGGTCATATAGGAACACCCTAAGTTAGATTGAATACTTTATATTCTCCACAGGGTTTAAACCCTGTGGAAATAATCATTCCGTTGTGTGTATTTTTCCAGTCATGGGTGTTTCATATGTTTTTATTTATAATTTTCAATTCATAACTCGTTTTAGTTTAGCCTAAATATTTTTCTTTCCATGCCTTTAAAAATGCGGGCATATTTAATTCCAACTCCCCTTTTTCAGTCATAAATACCTGCATGCTTTCAGCGGTAATAATTGTTTTTTGGTCGGATTTGCGAATTAACTCATAGCGAAAACAAATTTTTGCCGCCGGACTGTCCGAGAAAATGGTTCTCAACACAGCTTCGTCTTCATAGAATAAACGATTTTTGTAGTTTATGTCTATTTTAACCACCGGCAGCATATAGCCGTATTTATTGAACACTTCCATATAGCTGAGGGCATATTTTTTGCCGAATGCTTCTCTGCCGTCTTCCAAATATTTTAGGTAGTTGCCGTGCCACACAATCCCCATGGAATCAACTTCGCTGAAACGCACTTTAATTTCCGTTTCGTGCATTAGGCTTTTGCCTGTTAAAAGTTTGTCTTTCCGCATTACGTCTTATTTTTTACATCTGAGTATTGTATGACTTATTCCTACATTCTCAATGATTTCAACAACTTTTAGTCCGGCTTGTTCGGTCAGGCGTATCATATCTTCGGAATGATACATGCGGCTGTTGCCGTTTGCCAAACAGGTAAAATACAATGAGGTGGCATGCAAGCTGTATGTGGAGGCTTGAAAACGTTGTTTGTCCCAAAGAGTTTCCATAATAAACAATTCGCTGTTTTCGTCCATGGCATCGCGCGCATTGCTTACAAGCTTTACGACTTCTTCTTCCGAAAAGCAATCTAAAAATTGGCTCATCCATATAATATCATAGCCTTTGGGATAGGGTTTTGAGAAATCAAGCAAATTAATGGGATGCCCCTTAATTCTGTCTTCAAATCCGGCTTGTTTTATGTTTTTTTGCGCATCTTTCAATTGCCCCGGCAAATCGAGTATGGTAATATTTACGTCTTGATTGTAAGAAGCACATTTTATGGCAAATTTTCCGGTGTTTCCGCCTACATCCAAAATCTTTTTCGGCTTATTTTTAAATATAATCGGCATGACTTCCGGAAAAGAATCGTCGGAGTAGTAATGGTCGAAACCGAACCAGCTTTCGCGGAACTTTTCGGGCATTTCCGCCAATGCTTCGTACACTGTTGCCCAAGCGCCGAACTCCCTGTGTAATCCTGCCGGTTTGCCTTCTTTTATAGCTTCTTGCAAATGGAAAAAACCTTTGTAATTTACATCGTGCGTAAAATCGGTATTCACCCGCGTCAGTTTATCCACCAACATAAAATACCCGGTTTTTGTAAGAAAATATTTGTCGTCTTTTACCATTACCATTTCCAGACTTAAACCGGCTTCCAAAAGCACCAAAGCTCCATATTCGGATATAGCCGCTTTCTCGGCAATCTCTTCAAGGGTTTTGCCTTTTTTGTCGAGTCTTAAAAAAGCGAGTATGCCAAAATCTCGCAGTGCTTTTGCCGCTTGAAACATTATTGGTGCAAAGGCTATTTTTTGGGCATCATTTTTTGCTTGTAATGCCGATTTGTTGTCATCGCCGTAATTTCTTGCCATGCTGAATATTTTTAGTTAATAATTCGGTTTACTTTCAAGTTTTCCAAAAATTATAAAAATTAAACCACTGAACGGGATATTTTCGTATCATTTTTTCCAGCTCTTCGATATATATTTTTGATTTTTTAAAAATTTCCTCATTTCTTTTTTGCACACTGCCGGGATAATCAAGCCAAATCGGCTGCATTGCAAAAAAATGATAGTGCTTGCCTTTTTCACGAAAAGCAGTGGCAAAGGAAAGGGGCACGGAATATTTTGCCGCCAGATGAAATGGTCCCACGGGAAATTTTGCCTTTTCGCCAAGAAAAAGATGCTCTATTGTTTTTGTGCCGGGAGTAAATCGGTCGCCGTGCATCACTAAAATGCCCTTGTTTTTGAGCAGCTCATCAATTTTTTTCATGTGTGCGCCGTCATCTTCCAAGGGAATTATTTCTATCTTGTTTTTTCCTTCCGTTGCTTGTAAAAAATGCTTTATTTGTTGTTTTTCTTTATCAAGCATCAATATAAATATCTTATTATCATACCGTTCAAGCAGTTGCCCGGCTATTTGCCAACTTCCGATATGCGCATTAACCAATATGCCTCCGGTTTTGTTTTTCACCATATTTTCTATAAGTTCCGCATTGGTATGCTCTGTTGTGTATCTTTTTAGCAAACCGGACATCAAGGCAACTTTATCGATTAATATTTGCCCGAAAACAAAGGAGTTTTTATATACATAAAGCAAGGATTTGAAGTAGCCGAATTTTAATCTTTTTCGGAATAAATACATTTGGGCTTTGGTGGCTTGGCGCGAAAAAATAACAAACCAAAAAGCCACAAAAAACAATAAGATATAAGCCGTGGAGATACCAAAATTCTTTAATATAAAAACAAAAATTTTATATCCCCTTAGATTGCCTTTTGTTTTTCCGTCCCAATTTTCAGCCATAATTGCTATTTTATACAAGCCTATAAGAAACGCATATTTCCGGCTTATTTTTCTTGCTCATTAACCCGCATTTCGTACAGTTGTTTTTTGTCTTCGAGAGCAGGAGGTCTTAACCCGAACTATTATCTAACTAAATTTGTAAATTATTAACGTACAATGCTTTAAAGTTTACAAAAAATCAATCTCCCTACACCCTCTTCTCCAAGAGGGAATTTGCAATTTGCCAAAAATCAAGAAAATCACAAAGAACGCACTCGCAGCAAACAAGCATGAGCGTTTTTCTTCCAACTTCGGTCTTCCGACTTTTGCATCTTCTATAAAGTTAGCTATTTGGTTTTACTTTTGCAAAAGTCTCGAAATACGGCTAAGACATATTTCGAGCCGTAAAAATGGAAATTAATTGAGTTTCTTTTCAATAAAAGCATAAAAGTCTTTCAAAGTTTTTACGCTTCTTAATTCTTGTCCTTTTATTTTTATTCCGAAAACTTGCTCGACAAGCACCACAATATCCACAACATCCAAGCTGTCAATACCAAGGTCTTCTTTCAAGGATGCCTCCGGCGATATTAAGCCTTCTTCAATCTCTATTTCATTAACTAAAAACAAATTTACTTTTTCGGTTATTTCTCTTATATCCATTTTACTTTTAAGAATTATTTAAAATAAAAATTTATACCCGCACCTACGGTTGTGAAAGCCGGTTTATTCACGGCAATATTAACTTCTAAATTTACGGCAAATTTAGGCGAGGGATTGAACTCCAACTCAACCGGCACATAAGCAGGTATGTACACAACAACTTGCCCGTTTGATTTTTTATAAGGTTCTATATCGGCATCAATTCCGCTTGTAAGATAGAAATCGCTGAACTTAACGGAAGCAATCAAATTCACGTCCGCCCCTGCCCTATGCCAATAGTGTCCGCCGAGTGTTCCGGATATAAATATTTTTCCGGAATTAATCAATGCGGTTTCAAAATCGAAACCATAATACATTTTACCCCATGCTTTGCCTATATTTACTCCAATATCGGTAGAATGTGTTGTCCCGTAGCCGAGGTGAAAGAAATAAGCAAGCTGCTGCGGTGTCGGCACAAAAGCCGGGTCAAAATTATTTTCATCCACCGCATACACGGGATTTACGCCTATCGAAAATACTTTTTTCTTTAAGGTAAGTGCCGTATTGCCAAACATGGTTTGGGCTTTTCCGAAAGTTGCGGTCAAAGATAGTATTGCAATAAGAAGTATAATTTTTTTCATAGCTTCTATTTTAAAATTCTATACAGTACGAATAATCAAACTTGAATTAGTACCTCCAAATCCGAAAGAGTTTGATAAAAATGTATTTATTTTTGCATTTTTCGTGCGTGCAATTATATTAAGATTTTTTGAAAATTCATCGGGATTTTCAAAATTGATATTGGGTGCAATAAAATTATTTTGTGCCATCAGCAAAGAATAAATTACTTCACTTGCACCCCCCATCCACATTTCGTGCCCGGTCATTGACTTTGTGGAACTAATGGGCACATTTCCGCCAAAGACCTTATACAATGCCTGCGCTTCACTTGCATCGCCTACGGGTGTAGAAGTTGCATGCGCATTAATATAGTCGATATTTTCGGCTTTTAATCGGGCGTTTTTCAAAACATTCTGCAAAGCCTTGGCGGGTCCCGTAACATTCGGCTTTGAAATATGTTCGCCGTTTGACGAAAATCCGTATCCCAAAACTTCGGCAATAATGTTTGCCCCTCGTTTTACGGCATTTTCATAACTTTCCAAGACAAGACTTGCCGCACCTCCGCCCGGAACCAAGCCGTCGCGGTCTCTGTCGAAAGGTCTGCATGCTTTTGTCGGTTCGTTTTCACGTAAGGAAAAAGCTGCTAATCCGTCAAAACTACCCATTGATTCAGGATTTATCTCTTGTGCGCCTCCGCAAATTATCATATCCTGCATCCCGTTTTGGATTAACATATAGGCAAGTCCTATGGCATGGGAACTGCTTGCACAAGCACCGCTTACAGTTAAATTTATGCCTTTCAATTTATAGATTACGGATAAGTTCATGCTTACCGTAGAGTTCATTTGTTGAAAAATAGCCCCCGAGCCAATTAAAGAAGTATCTTTTTTTTCTTTCATCTTTTCCCAGCCTTCAATAACGGCAAGTGCGGAGCTGTCGTTTCCGTACAGTATTCCTACGGAATTTTTGTCCAAATATTCTTGGTCAATGTTTGCTTGCAGCAAAGCGTCTTTTGTTGCCACAAAAGCATATTCGGCTTGCACCGGCATTCCTATTCGCATGCGTCTGTGCAAATCCTTTTTTAAATTGGGGCGTTCGAGTTTGCCGGTTAAACCGGAACGAAAGCCCAATTCTTTTCTGTCGGGGTCAAAAACAATTCCGGATTTTCCTTCATACAATGATTTAGCAACCGTTTCTAGATTTGTTCCCAATACTGAATATATGCCTGTTCCTGTTATTACAACTCGTTTCATTTTTGGTGTATGTATATGTAAGTTTTGTAGTTTTAATATAATGCTCCGTTTATTGAAATAACTTCACCCGAAATATAGGCTGCTTTGTCGGATGCCAAAAAGCTTACTAATTCGGCAACTTCTTCGGCTTTTCCGAAGCGTCTCATCGGAATTGTTTTTTTCAACATTTTTTCGTCTAAGTCTGCGGTCATATCCGTTTTGATAAATCCGGGCGCCACGGCATTTACCGTAACTTTCTTTGGTGCAACCTCTTGCGCCAATGATTTTGTGGCTCCTATTATGCCGGCTTTTGCTGCGGCATAATTGGTTTGCCCGGGCATTCCTTTCAAGCCGGATAAAGAGACCATATTAATAATGCGACCGAATTTGTGCACCAGCATATCTTTCAGCACACGCCTCGTGATGTAAAAAAAACTGTTTAAATTCGTGTTTATCACATCATTCCAATCATCATCTTCCATAAATACCTGCAAACTGTCTTTGCGTATGCCGGCATTGTTTACGAGAATTTCAATATGTTTGTCCGGATGTTTTTCGTGAAAATCATCAAAAGCTTTTTCAATTGCTTCGGGTTCAGACACATCAAAAGGAAATAATTCGGCTTTTCCGCCTTCGGCAAGTATTTCCGCTAATGTATTTTCGGCTTCGGTTTTATTGCTTCGGTAATTGATAAGTATATAATTGCCGTCCGCTGCAAGTTTTTTGCATATCGCTTTTCCTATGCCTCTTGAACCTCCGGTTACTAATGCGTATTTCATTTTGATTTTTCTTTAAATATATCGTTTAAACTGCTCTCTGTCTTTAAATAATGTACTGTTTTCTCTATGAACGGATACAATATTACATCGTCTTTAAATACCGGAACAATTTCCCGAATATCGTCATAGATTTTTCTTGTTTCATTTGACAAATTATCTTGTACTTTAAGGTAATCAACGGCTTGTACCATAGTTATAAACTCAATAGCCAACACTTCAAAACTGTTTTTAACAATTTTTTTTGTTATCAAAGCCGCATTGGTTCCCATGCTTACCACATCTTGGTTGTCGTTATTGTTCGGAATGCTGTGCACGGTCATCGGGTTAGACAGCGTTTGGTTTTCGGCAACGGTAGATACTGCGGTGAATTGTGCCCCCTGCATGCCCAAGTTTACGCCCAAGACTCCAAGGTTTACAAAAGGCGGAACAATTTTATTTAATTTATCGTTCATTAAATAATTTAATTGCCTTTCTGCCAACATCGATAATTTTGTAAGAGCAATTTTAAGTTTATCGGCTTCTAAGGCAACATATTCTCCGTGGAAATTCCCCCCGTGGAAAACATTATTATTTTCACGGTCTATAATCGGATTGTCGTTAACGGAATTTATTTCGTCGCAAAGTATTTGTTCCGCAAAGCGAATGGTATCATATACCGGACCCAGAATTTGCGGCACGCAACGAATGGAATAATATTCTTGTACTTTATCTTCAAAAACATTTACATCATCATTATTTTTATCGTACAAATAGTCTTTTCGTTTTCTAATTTGCTTGCACGAAGCTAAAATGCCGCGCATCTCTTGTGCAATTTTTCTTTGTCCTCTATGCAGCTTAACTTGGTTCAGTTCTTCCGAAAAATGGTCGTCGTAGGAGCGTACCAATTCGTTTATCATAGAAGAACCCAAAATTGCATAGTTCAACATTTTTTTTGCATTGATAATATTGCACAAGCTGATACCTGTCATTACGGAAGTTCCGTTGATTAAAGACAAGGCTTCGCGAATTTTTATTTCAATAGGTTTTAAGTTCAACTCGTCCAATACTTCGGCAGTGTTTCGTTCTTGTCCTTTATACCGGACTTTTCCTTCGCCGATTAATGCCAAAGCAAGATGCGAAAGCTGCACTAAATCACCGCTTGCTCCTACTCCGCCGTGCTTGTAGATATTTGGATATATTTCATTATTCAAAAACTCTTTTAATAAATTTACGACGGAAACATTTACGCCGGAATATCCTTTCAGCAAAGTGTTTAATCGTGCAAGTATTGCGGCACGCACACATTGTTCGGATAATAAATCGCCGGCACCGGCAGCATGACTTCTTATTAGGTTATATTGTAATTCAATTCGGTCTTTATCGCTGATTTTATATTGCGCCATTGGACCAAAGCCGGTATTGATGCCGTATATTACTTTGTCTTTTGAAAAATCTTTTAAAAATTCAAAACTTTGCTCTACTTTTTTCAATGCTTTCGCATCTATTTGGATTTTTTCTTTTTCAAAAACAATTCTTCTGACCTCGTCCAAATTGAGATATCCGCCTCCTACTTTCAGCATTTGTATAGATTTATTAAAATTAAACTCGAATTTTGTATATTACATTTTTTGACGTTTTGCAAAAGCAGCCATTTTCAAAGCTGTAACCGCAGCTTCATCGCCTTTGTTGCCTAATCTTCCGCCGGCTCTGTCTGCGGCTTGTTGTTGGTTGTCGGTTGTCAGCACTCCAAAAATAACCGGCGTGTCTTGCTTTCTGTTTAAATCGGTAATTCCTTGCGTAACACCTTGACAAATAAAATCAAAATGTCTTGTTGCGCCTTGAATTACGCAACCCAAGACAATAAGGGCACTTAAATCATTATTTTTCAACATTGCTTGCGCCCCGAAAGTAAGCTCAAATGTTCCGGGCACATATTCTTTCACAATATTTTCTTCTTTTACACCGTATTTTAACAGAGTGTTTTTTGCGCCGTTAAATAATGCTTCGGTTATTTCGTTGTTCCACTCGGACAAAACAATGCCGATACGCAAGCCTTCACCCGAGGGCACAGAGTCTATGTTATACTCCGACAAATTTTTTGTTGCCATATAAAATAATCTTTCTGCTTGATTTGAAAATGCGACAAATGTAAATAAAAATAAAGTATTGGAAAAAGTTTCCGATAAAATATAGCGGGTAATAACCTAATATTTTACAAGTGCCATAAAGAACGTGAGCAAAAAAAAGTTGCTTAAAAAAGCAACTTCTATATTATTGATTAAATTTTGCCCTTGTAATAAATTTCTCAATTCCTCTTGCTTGGGCACTTTCTCTATAATCATCTTTAATTTTTTGATAACTCTCTTCCGCCTCTTTCCATTTGCCGAGTTCTTCATACACGCGCCCTAATTTCATTAAATAAACGGGTGCCATTACTTTATTATCGACTTTTGCAGCTTTTTTGTAATAGCCGACAGCTTTTTTAGCTTCCCCTTTTTCAATGTAACAATCGCCTATGTTGGCATTAGCCGTTGCCGAAAGTAATTTGTCGGATGATGAAAATTTCTTTAAATACTTAATGGCATTATCATATTCGCCTATTTTATAAAAAGAAATACCGGCATATAAAAAAGCGCCTTCTGCGACATTTGAAGAACCATAATCCTCAATAATTTGAATAAAGCCGGGATAATCTCCGTCACCGTTTAAAGCCAAATTAAAAGAATCTTGCTCAAAATATTGTTGTGCGGGAAACACTTGTTGCAAAGCTTCTGCATTTTTGGGAATAAGATAAAACTTTTTGTAAGCATAAATTCCGCCAACTATAATTAAAACAGCCAATGCCGCTATACTAAGTTGTTTCTGATATTTTTCCAGAAACTGTTCGGTTTTCGATAATGAGCCTTCAATATTGCTGAAACCTTCTTCTATTCTTTCATTAACTTTTTTAGCCATAGATTTATTTTCTGATTAAATTTAGGACGCAAAAGTATAAAAAATACCTTTTCAAGAAAAAATTTACTTAAAAATAATATATTTTTATATTTTTAGAACTTCTTTATCTAATTTTGCTCTTAAAATTATTCGATGCAATGCAGTTAAAATCTGTTCATATAAACAATTTCAAAAATATAAGCAATGCCGAACTTTCTTTGTCGGATAATTTAAACTGCTTTACGGGAAATAACGGCACCGGCAAAACAAACTTCCTTGATGCGCTTTACTATCTGTCATTCACAAAAAGTTATTTGAATACCGGAGACGCACATATTATAAATAATAAAGGTGCCGATTTTTTTACCATAAAAGGGGTATATGAGCGAAATGGGAAGACTGAAAATATTTATTGTGCTTATGAAAAAAACAGAAAAAAGGTTTTTAAACGCAACGATAAGGCATATAAAAAATTTTCGGAGCACATAGGTTTGTTGCCGGTTGTGATGATTTCGCCTTATGACGGAATTTTAATTACCGGCTCGGGCGAAGAGCGAAGAAAATATATTGATGCGGTAATTTCTCAGTATGATAAAGAATATTTGCACGAGCTGATAAAATATAACCGGTATTTGTCGCAAAGAAATCATTTGTTGAAAAATTATCAAAAAACCGCTTATTTTGATAAAGACACAATTCATATTTATAATGAACAACTCACAGAAACCGGCAGAAGCATTTATCGAAAGCGTCAATCTTTCATTAATGAGTTGAAACCGATTTTTTCAAACTACTATAAAATCGTATCAAAAGATAAAGAACAGGTCGATTTACGATTTAAATCGCACTTAAACCATGCCGATTTTTCAGACTTGCTCGAAGAGAGTATTGAGACCGACAAAATTCGGGGATATACGGCAAAAGGTATTCATAGGGACGACATAGCACTATTTGTTAATAACTTGGAATTAAAAAAAGCAGGCTCGCAGGGACAACAAAAAACTTTTTTGCTTGCCTTAAAATTTGCACAATTTCAATATTTGAAAGAACAGGCAAATATGGCGCCGATGCTTCTGTTAGATGATATTTTCGACAAATTTGATTCGGAACGGGTTACCGAAATAATAAAACTTACAAACAGCAACTTCGGGCAAATTTTTATTACCGACACAAACCCGGAACGAGTCAAAAAAATTCTGCAAGCAGAAAAAGGCAATTACAAACTTTTTCATACGGAAAACGGAAGTTTTACCGAAAACTAAGCCGGATTTTAATCCGCATTATTCATCAAGTTTTCGTAGTGAGGGCTGCATATACAATAAAATAAGTGATAAGGCGATTGAGGCATATCCGTAGATATGGTAAATGAGGCTTATCAAACGAAGTGTCTTATTTTGAAGTAGATGCTGACCGTAATAGAACTACTTGGTGAATAATGCGGGTTAATCCTCCTCCTCCGATTCATATTCATCAAGCATATCTACATCTCCGTCAAAATCATCTATTGCCGGATGTTTTCCGGTGAACCCGTAAATGAATAAGTTTTTAGCTTCTTCGTTGGTTTGCATATAATTATAAATACCCTTGTCTGTTTTAAATCTTTTTCGCTTTGTTTTCAAGTCTTCTATAATTTGATTGTATTCATGAATACTTGAAATTGTACGCATAATTCCTCCCGAGAAAGTAAAAAAGAACCATTCTTTTTCGGCGGTTTCTAAATAAATATATATGCGGTCTCCTTGTCGTCTTTTTTTGATTTGAATGTATCCGTTTACATATTTGTTAATCATTTTTCCGCCAACACCCATTATGCCAATTTTATTTTTTGATTTGAATGATTTAGAGGCAGCATCCCATTTTAGCTCCAAATTGGCAAAAACCAATGTTTTTTTCAATTCATCGGGCATTTTCCCCGGTTGTCCGCCGCCGGCAGATATGTCTTGATAAAACTTATTGGCTTTTTCAACACCGATTAATTCATATACAGCTTTTTTATATGAGTTGGACTGAACATCAATTGCTTTTAAATCTGTGCGCTCAATCAATGTTGTTTTTAAAACATTTAAAGCTTTCTGCGAAAAGAAAAAGTCTAAATAAGTTAATGTTTGCAGCAACAGCTCGCCGGAATTTGTGTCGAAACGCATATTTCCGGTTCCCCCCAAATCATTAATTTTAACAGACTTTGTATAATTAATATGCCCTTCGCCATTTACGATACAATAAACTCTGTTTAAATCCAAATAATTACCCGGCAAAAAACGATTATTAAACTTATCTAAGGTCGTAATCTGATATTTGTTATCATCTTTATTATATGTAACATAGTATGAGCTGTCTCTGACAGACAATATCGATTCGGAAGAACCGTAAGGGTCAGAAGATAAAAACAAAGGAAACATGTATGTAGAATCTTTCCCGACCATTATATCGGCAAAAACACGGGCTTTGTTTGTTTCCAAGTCAGAATGCAACATCGGCTCCAAAGGCAAGTAAATACTGTCCGGGTTTATATCCGACTTAAAATAAAACCATTTAGGTTTCATAATATTACAAGAATGAATTATTTTGGCATAGCCCTCAAAGCGCAAACGGTCTTTGGTTGCATTAAAATATACATCACCATAGTAATCAAACCAGGGGTTTAAAGTAAACTTTTCATATTGTTCGATAAAACCATGTGCCACTGTTGCCTCTTTTTGTTGGTCATAAGTAATATTATCAAAATTAATGTTTTCTGTTTTTTTATTTACATCTTCATATTGATATATACCCGATGATGCCACATATTTATTGCTGCTGCTGATATTTATATCAACTTCGGTAATCATATGCAGACCTCTGGCTTTTATGGTTGTTTTAAGCAATTTTTCCATATCTCCGTTTTTGTCGATGATTACGTCGCTGCTCGGCGTTACGACAATATCGGCAACAATAATGCGCTGTACATCTTTTACGATAATTTTTTTATTCTCCGTTGAGTAATTTGCCCTGCTGCCGAAAAACATCAAAGAATCTTTGTCCGGGTTTGTACTGACAAACTTTAATGTTCCATACTCGGGCGTAAACAGCGCTTTGCTGAATTTATAAGTGCCTATTAGGGCAGCACTGTCTAACAGAACACTTTCTTTGGAAATATCTTTATTTGTGTAAAGATTCATATTATAGTCGAAATTCAGCTTTCCTTGCCCGGTATGCCAAAGCAAATGAGACGGATAGCTTACATATTGGTCATTGACAAAATTAACGGACGATTTTTTCTCTTTATCCGTTTCTTCATTTCTTTCAAAAACCGCTTTTTCGGCTTTAATATCAACATAGGACTTCATATTTTTAATAATCACATCTTTGTTCGGAGATTTATTTTCCCTAATCACAATATTTGCATTTGGAGCAAAAACGGATTCATCGGTAAAATTAAACTCATCGGCAGCCAATATCCCTTCTTCTATTTCAAACTGTCCTTTACCCGTAATTTTTTCGGGACTGTATTGAAACTCTCCCTCAAATTTACTTTTTCCTTTAAACATATCCACCGGCTTGTTCTTTGTTGTTTTGTATGTTATGACATTATTTTCGGCATCCCAACTTGTTGCAACAGTTTCACCTTCAATATGAGGAAATTGAGCTTCGGAATTTTCATTTAAGGCTTCGGTTATTTGAATATTTTCAGCTAAGGCTGCAAGCGAATCCGGATATAAATTAAATTCTTTTGCTTTGATTGTAGCATTGTTCCATTTTGCAATGCCATTTGCTTCCAGCCCTTGGTTGCTGAGTTTTATAAAAGACTTCATTTTTGAGTTTTGAGCAGACAAAGAAAGTTTTCCTTCAAACAGGTTCATACCTTCGTCAGGTGTCGCATGTATAAAACCCAAGGAATAATCTTTTTGAACAATCAAGGTATCTTCTATATTTTTAAAAATTCCTCCGGAAATTAATATTCCGGGTATTTTTAAATTATATTTCGTTAAGGCTAATAAGCTGTCGTGTTCAAATGGATAGTTTTTAAAATAAAAACTTTCTCTGGGATAAGCAGAACCGTTCGAACCTTTCTTATCATAATAAACATAAGAAGTATCCTTGCAAGAAAAGGACGGAAATTGAGCAGTGTTTTTCGCGCCGGATTTATTTGTTTTTAAATCAACCCTAATCAATCCGCTGATTTTTTCTACCGTAGAATTTACAAAAGACGGTCTGTCAGTCTCTTTTAAATCTTCAAAACTGTGGTTCCACACTCTGTAAACCAAGGAATCCCCTTCCGAAACGGTAATATTATAATCTTCATAATTAAAATAAAAATCTTTGCCGTAAAAATCTGTCATTCCGGCTCTTAATCTTCCGGCAAAATACATATCGCGATTTTTGCCTAATACAAAAGTTTTACGTGCCGGGACAAAACCGACTTTTTTTCGTTTGTTCAAAACAACTCTTTCGACACCGTAAACCGTTAAATTTCCCGTATTTAAATTGAAGACAGCATTAACAAGAGGAAATAACTCACTCGCTTTTGCTTGTCGTACGCCTTTCGTATCAATTTTTATTACATCGTAATCTTTTTTATCAAAAAAGAAATCAATATAATCAAATAGTTTTTGATTTACGTGTACCAATTTTGTTTTGGGAGAGTAATCAATAAAGCCATCATACCAAAGTTGCATTAAACGATGTGTTACTCCGGCTTCATTTATTTTTACAAACTTTGCATAATCTTGCACAAAAAAATCTCTCGAATCAATTTTTCTTGTGTATTTTTTTATTCCGAACAAAGGATTTTTCAACTCATACATACGATATTTTGTAAAATCTTCTTTTGTGAAATAATCAATCGATTGAATATAGCCCGTCTCGCCTAATTGAGAATAAAACGAAATTAATGTATCTTTAACATTCCAGCTGATGTTATCCATTTTCATAAACACTTTTTGGTATGAGTTATAAAACGGTCGATTACCGGAACCTTCATGATTTCGAGAAAAAGATAAATGATCATTTTTGATATTAATTTGCACATTCGGGTGCATTATTGAATCCTTATCGTTTATATAAAGTTTGACAGATGCTCTATTTGCTCTTAAAGTACTGTCCAAAAAATAAAAATCGTCAGACTTTGCCGTAAAAAGAAGTTTTCCGTCTCTCACATAATTTGCTTTTGCCGGCATATTGTCAGTTCCAACATATTTCAAACCCGCACCTTTCATTTCAATGCCGCCTTTAAAGCTGATATATTTTTGCTTGCTTTTTACTTCATAGTTATAATCATATGACCTGAAATGCGGATAAAACCCTTTATTTTTTGCTCGTTTTGATGCTTTGTCATGAAGTGTGCCCAATATATCATAATCTAAAATTTGTTTATTAATAAAGAGAACCGAATCCGCAAAGTATTCATTCTTTTTTAAGTCAATATGGTATTTACTCAAATTTGCTTTTATTTTAGAAGCATCATAATTAAAATAAGACCAATCCGCATAGCCCTTTTCTCCTTTCCATGCTGATTTTACCGGATTATATATTCCGGACGTATTATATATTCGCAAAGTATCTCCATCAGTACTGTAAGACTCTAAGGTCGTATTTTGAACTTGAACCGTAAAAATATGCGTACTTTTATCATATACAAATCTGTAAGTTCCTTTCTTATATTTCCAAATAGAACTTTTATTATTAATCAAATATTTATCGCACACAAAAAAGTAAATATGATTGGTAAAGCGTTTTATTTGTGAAGTTGTAACGCCCTGAGTATTCAGTAAAAAATTGTAATAATCAATCCACAAAGCAAAATTATTCGCAGCTTCTTTTTTTAATAGAACTATTGTTTCTATAAAATACCATATATCGGTATTCTTTTTAAACTTTCTTTTAATCTGACCATTTAATGCCTTTGTTATAACTTTTCGTTCATTATTACTAAAAGATGAAAACCAAGCACTTTGCAATTTTGAAAGTACAGCAGCTTTTTTTTGAAGAACAGTATCTTTTTTTATACTATTTTCAGTAATCGCATAATAATTTTTTAATTCCGACACAAGGCTGTCTGCCGTAAATATCCTGCCTGTTTGAGAAAAGCCTGCAAAAGACAATAAAAAAAACGAAAAAAATAAGATAGAAGTTTTCAGTTTCATATGTTTATATTTATAATTTTCAAAGGTCATATAGGAACACCCTAAGTTAGTTCACTACAAATAATTAATAGCATTGGTAAATAATCATTCCGTTATGTGATAAAACCTTAATCATGGGTGTTTCATATGTTTATATTTATAATTTTCAAAGGTCATATAGGAACACCCTAAGTTAGATTGAATACTTTATATTCACCACAGGGTTTAAACCCTGTGGAAATAATCATTCTGTTGTGTGATAAAACTTTAATCATGGGTGTTTCATATGTTTATATTTATAATTTTCAAAGGTCATTTATTTAATTGTGAATTGTAAATCATCCCGGGCATTTCATTTGCAATAATTTATATAAATAATATACCGTCTTTACAAGATTAATAATTCAATCATTAAAATCAGTTAAATAATCCGTAAAGATATAAAATAATAATTTAACCCTAAATTATTCAGATTTTAAATAAAAAATGTGAAATTTGCATTTATGAAAAAATTAAGCCTTGCAATTAAAACAATTTCTACGATTATGCTTATCATATTGATAACATACTCGATTATGGCTGTGATTACGCATTTTTCATTAAACTATAAACTGTCCGGCTATGTTTTTTCGCAAAGTTTGGCATCCATTTTCGATTTTTCAACGGATATTTTCCGTTTTTTCTTATGGTTTCTTCTTATTAACGCAACTTGGCTCTCTGCTGCAATAATAATTCGCATTGTTATTAAACGAATAAAAAATTAATTATGAAATTTTCAAAGTTCATCTACCCGATTCTATTATTCTTTATCTGCAATGCCATTTATGCGCAAGAACTTCAAAAGCATGAATTTCAAAGAGGCGATGTGCGAATTATGTTTTATAATGCCGAAAATTTATTTGATACTTACGATGACACATTAAAAAATGACGATTCCTTTCTGCCCGACAGGGAACATTATTGGACACCGAGCAAATATTACAAAAAAATACATAATATATCAAAAGTTATAACGGCAGTAGGACAATGGGAATTGCCTGAAATTATTGGGCTTTGCGAAATTGAAAACAGAAAAGTATTGGAAGATTTGACAAAAAAAACAGCCTTAAAAAAATTCAAGTATAAAATTATACATAAAGAATCGCCCGACAGGCGCGGCATTGATGTGGGCTTCTTATACCGACCGGATAAATTCACGCCCCTAAGCTATGAAGCCCTCAGAATTGATTTTCCTTTTGAAAACACAAAACCAAGCAGAGATATTTTGTATGTAAAAGGAACCGACAAATTTAAAGATACACTGCATATATTTATAAACCACTGGCCCTCTCGCTGGGGCGGGCAAGCAGAAACCGACAGAAAAAGGCAATATGCGGCATCTGTTCTAAGAAAAAAAACAGACTCTTTATTTGCCGGCAATAAAAATCCGAACATAATAATTATGGGTGATTTAAACGATTATCCCACCAACAACAGTGTGTTGAAAGTATTAAATGCCCATATCGAATTTGATGAAAATACCCCTTTTAAACCGAACCAATTATATAATTTAGCATGGTATCTTCAAGAAATAAAAAATAAAGGTTCGCACAAACATCGCGGAGAATGGGGCGTTTTAGACCAAATCATTGTTTCGGGAAACTTACTTGACAAAAATGCAAAAATCTCGACAAGCCCCGATAATTGCCATGTTTTTGATGCACCTTATTTATTAGAACAAGATAATAATTACACCGGGATGAAACCTTTCAGGACATACATCGGTTTTAAATTTCACGACGGATACAGTGACCACCTGCCCGTTTATATTGATTTATTTGAAAAGAAGAAAAAATGAAACGCCCGGAAGCGATAAAAGATACAAAGCAGAATAATTATGAATTGTGAATGATGAATTAAATGTTGAATGATGAGTTATAATCGGCGCAACCCTCACGTAAGTAATTGAGAATTAAAATGAAGTCGTTTTTTTTGTAGATTATTGATAAATAGCAAATTCCCCCTTGGAGAAGGGGGCGCGGGGGATTGATTAAAACGAATTATGAATTGAAAATTATAAAAATAAACAGATGAAAGAAAAAATTTTAATCCTTGATTTCGGCTCACAATATACGCAATTGATTGCACGAAAGATTCGCGAACTAAACATATATTGCGAGATTCACCCCTACAATAACTTTCCGCCAATAGATGCCTCCATAAAAGGCGTCATACTATCGGGGAGTCCGTTTTCCGTAAGGGATAAAAATGCTCCCAAACCCAATCTTTCGGCAATAAAAGGCAAACTGCCTCTCTTGGGAATATGCTACGGCGCACAATATTTGGCTCAAACATTCGGCGGCGAAGTTGCTCCTGCCGAGCACCGAGAATACGGAAGAGCAAAACTAAATATCAACAATACCGATTGTGCACTTTTTCATAATATAAAAAATGACGAGCAAGTTTGGATGTCGCATGCCGACACAATTATAAAACTTCCGACCAATTTTGAAGTTACTGCCAAAACCGAAAGTATCAGTATCGGAGCATTTCAAATCAAAGAAGAACAAAGCTACGGTTTGCAATTTCATCCGGAAGTGTTTCATTCTGTTGAAGGAAAAGAAATTTTAAAGAATTTTGCCGTAGGCGTTTGCAAACTGAAACAAAATTGGACACCGGATTCGTTTGTAGAAAGCACGGTTGCCGAACTAAAAAATAAAATTGGCGAGCACAAAACAGTTTTAGGCATATCCGGCGGAGTAGATTCTACTGTTGCCGCCGTTCTTTTACATAAGGCAATCGGCAAAAATCTTTATTGTATTTTTGTGGATAACGGACTGCTGCGAAAAAACGAGTTTGAAAAAGTATTGGATTCTTATAAAGGAATGGGGCTGAATGTTAAAGGAGTAGATGCCAAAGAAAAATTCTACGCTGCTTTAAAAGGTATTACCGACCCGGAAAAGAAACGAAAAGCCATAGGCAAAGTATTTATTGATGTTTTTGACGAAGAAGCAAAAAAGATTAAAGACGTTACATTCTTGGCACAAGGTACCATTTATCCGGATGTAATAGAATCTGTATCGGTAAAAGGACCCTCGGCAACCATAAAATCGCATCATAATGTAGGCGGCTTGCCCGATTTTATGAAACTGAAAATTGTAGAACCGCTTCGACTTCTTTTTAAGGATGAAGTGCGACTTGTCGGAACAAGCTTAGGCATCAGCAAACAACTACTGAACCGACATCCTTTTCCCGGTCCGGGCTTGGGCATTCGTATTTTGGGCGAAGTCAGCAAAGAAAAAGTGCGCATATTGCAAGATGCCGACGACATCTTTATTTCGGAGTTAATAAACAGCGGTTTGTATCAAGAAGTTTGGCAAGCGGCAACCATTTTGCTTCCCGTAAAGACTGTGGGTGTTATGGGCGATGAGCGAACCTATGAAAACACGGCGGTGCTGCGTGCGGTTTCTTCTGTTGACGGCATGACCGCAGATTGGTCGCCTTTACCGCATGATTTCTTGGCAAAAGTTTCGAGCAATATTATAAACAGAGTAAAAGGCATCAACCGAGTTGTTTACGACATAAGCTCAAAACCGCCGGCAACCATTGAATGGGAATAAAGTTTTTAGACTTTGGTCTTCCAACTTTTGAAACTTCTATAACGATAAAGTTAGCTATTTAGTTTAACCCGCATCTTTGTAGGGAATAATCTAATCAGCCCGCCCAGCCCCCTCTAAGGCTAGGCGGGCTGATTGGTTACAGACGTCTTATTTTCTATCCTATACTTAAATTTAGGTTCGACAATTCTATCTGAAATTTAATTTTAGCTTTCAAGGCTGTAAAAACTTTTAATAAAGTTTCCATAGTTACATTACTTGTATGGTTTTCTAACCTCGAAATTTGTGATTTCTGAACTCCTATTAATTTTCCTAATTCTTCCTGGGTCAAGTTGCGTTCTTTTCTAACTTTTTTAATGGCTAAGCCAATTAAATCAATTTGTAATTCGCTCTCAAATAATTCTCGTTCGGGGCTTCCCTTTTTGCCAATTAATTCATCTTGAACCTGGTCTAATGTATATGTTTTCATTTTAATTATTTTTATTCTTTGCTGTAAAAAAAGACTTGTTTTCAAAATATAGCTCTTTCATTTGAATAGCCTTATTAATTTCTTTTTCAGAGACTTTACTTCTTTTTTTCACAAAGCCGTGTGTACAAATTACCAAGGTTTCCTGTGAAGTGCTTTTATCCCAAAATGCCAAAAGTCGATATTGTAAACCTTGATATAATGTTCTAAATTCCCAAATATCATCTGTCAATTTTTTGAATAATTTGGGGTCGTGTTCATTTTGAACTTTACGAATATTATAGATTATTTTTTCATAATGTTTTCTATCTAAACTTTTAAGAAATTCATATGCTTCAGTCAAAAATACTATTTCAAACAACTGCATCATATAATATTATTTTTTACAAAAATAATAAAGTTTCGTTAAAACGAAACCATTTTGACATTTTTAGATACTTTGCTTTGATTAAAATTTATAACTTATGCCAAAATTAGCTCCACTCAATAAGTTAGAGTAAGAATTTAAGGCACTTCTACCGAGTTCAAGATGCCCGAAATAATTGTTTCCGTAGTTACTTCTTCTGCCTCAGCCTCATAAGTCAAGCCTATTCGGTGTCGCATCACATCTTTACATACGGCTCTCACATCTTCCGGGAAAACAGCCCCTCTATGCTGGATAAATGCGTATGCTTTGGCTGCCATTGCCATGTTTATACCCGCTCTGGGCGAAGCACCGAAAGAGATAAAATGTTTATATTCCGAAAGTCCGTAATCCTCCGGATTTCGAGATGCAAATACAATATCGACAATATATTTTTCAATCTTTTCATCTAAATACACTTCCTTAACCAAGCCTTTGGCTCTCAAAATATCTTCCTTAGAGAGCAAAGTTTGCGCCTCCGGATACGATTTTGTTATATTTTGCCGTATTATTAACTGCTCTTCCGATTTTTTGGGATAATCAATCAACACTTTCAGCATAAAACGGTCGGTTTGGGCTTCCGGCAAAGGATAGGTTCCCTCCTGCTCTATCGGGTTTTGTGTGGCTAAAACCAAAAACGGGTCTTCTAATTTATAGGTTTTATCTCCGATTGTAACTTGCTTTTCCTGCATAGCCTCCAACAAAGCACTTTGCACTTTTGCCGGCGATCTGTTTATTTCATCCGCTAAAACAAAATTTGCAAAAACAGGACCTTTTTTTGTAATAAATTCTTCGGACTTATGGCTGTAAATCATCGTTCCGAGCAAATCAGCAGGCAGCAAATCCGGCGTAAACTGAATTCGTTGAAACCGGGCATTAATAATTTTTGACAAAGAAGTAACCGCCAAAGTTTTTGCCAAACCCGGCACACCTTCCAACAAAATATGTCCACCGGTCAATAGACCTGTTAACAAACTGTTTATCATGTGTTTTTGACCAACAATAACACGGTTCATTTCTTGTGTAATTGTTTCCGTAAAAGCACTTTCGTTTTTTATCCTTTCGTTTAATTCTTTTATATCAACCATTTTCTAAAATTATTAAAGCACAAAATTAATAAAGCTTTGCTTATCCTGAAAAAAGATTTGGCTTAATCATTCTCGAAATATTAAAATATTCAAGCATAATCATCACCTTGCGACACGTTTTTTTATTAGTTTTGCAGCCAAATATATTAAAACATGAAACGCTCGGGACTAAATTTTAGACACACAACGGAATGATTATAGGGACGGAAGTTGAAAGTTGCGACAAAAACCTTGCGTTCTTTGCGGTTAAACCAAGCCAACGGCTACAAACGGAATAATTATTTCCACAGGGTTTAAACCCTGTGGAGAATATAAAGTATTCAATCTAGCTTCGGGCGTTCCTATATGACCTTTGAAAATTATTAAAATAAACAAATGAAAAAAATAATTATATTTTTAGTATTTTCGGTAATCTGCGTAAACAGTTTCTCGCAGAAAAAAACGTCTTCGGAAAAACCCAGACTAATTGTAACAATTTTTGTGGAAGGCATGCGCTACGATTATCTGTATAAGTTTTGGGATAAATTTACAAACGAGGGTTTCAAACGACTTGTAAAAGACGGAAAAAACTATCAAAATGCAGAATACAATTATTTATATACAAAATCAGCCTCCGGTTATGCAACATTTGTAACCGGTTCCAACCCTTCGCAACACGGCATCATAAACGAGCATTGGTATAAACGAATAAGCAACACCAAAGAATATTGCATTTACGACAAGCGATATTCGGCAGCAGGTTCAATAAATTTCAATATTAAATACTCTCCGAAATCTCTTCTTGCATCAACATTCTCGGATGAATTACGCCTTTCAAACTACAAGCAATCGAAAGTTATCAGTATCTCGCCGAAAGATTATGCAGCCGTTTTATCCGGCGGACATTTGGCAAATGCCGCTTATTGGATAGACGACAAAACCGGATATTGGATATCAAGCACTTATTATCAAACTGAATTGCCTAAGTGGGTCAGACGATTTAATAACAAGAAATTTCCCGACATTTATGTTTCCAAAACATGGAATACAATGCTCCCTATGGAACAATACAACAACACTTTGGGGGATGACAATTCCTTTGAAACCGGTTTTGCAAACGGACAAAAAACATTTCCCTATGAGCTTAAACAGTTTTTTGATTTAAGCGATTCTTATAAAATATTAAATTCGGTTCCTTTCGGCAACACTTATACCAAAGATTTTGCAATTTCGGCTATGGTTAATGAAAATTTGGGAAAAGATAATTATTGCGATTATTTAAACGTAGCTTTCACGGCAAGTGCCAATATTACAAAAAAATTCGGCATTCGCTCTGTTGAATTGGAGGACACCTACCTGCGTTTAGACAGAGACTTAAAACATTTTTTGAACTTTATCGATGATTTTGTCGGATTGGAAAACACCTTAATTATTTTAAGTTCGGATAAAGGTTCCGGAGATTCGCCCCGTTTATTAAGAGAAATTAATATGCCCGGCGGTTTCTTCAAAGACATAAATGCCGAAACATTGCTGAACAGCTTCTTGTTTGCATTATACGGTAAACAAGATCTTATCGAATATTTTGACGGAAGTTATCTGTATCTGAACAGAAATAAAATTGAAGACATGAAGCTTGATTTGAATGAAATTCAGCAAAAAACCTGTGATTTTCTTGTTAATTTTTCAAGTGTTTCAAATGCCATAGCATCTTTTAATATAGAAAACAGAAACTACACTTCCGGCATGCAAATGCGTGCACAAAACAGTTATCATAAAAAACGTTCCGGAGACGTTTCGGTAATTTTAAAACCGGGCTACATTCCGGGCAGTGATTTAAACTACGGCTCCGGCTACCGAAATGACACCCACGTTCCTCTGATTTTTTACGGCTGGAAAATAAAACCGGGCAAAATAAACACCCCCGTTTCCATGACCGATGTTGCCCCGACGCTGTCTGTTTTGCTGAAACTCGCCTACCCCAATGCTTCAACCGGCAAAGTTTTACCCGATATTTTAAAATGATACCGACACAATTTATTCTGTTTTCATATTTCACTCAAACATAAATTCCACAATTTGTTTTAAATCATCTTCCGATAGTTTATAATGATTGCCCGAGGCTTTATTTTGTACCAACATAGAATAAATAATTTCTTTTTCAGAAGCGGCAAAACCTTCCGATTTTAAGCTAACCGGGCAGTTCAAGGAAAGGTAAAAAGACTTCATATCCTCAATAAACTGTTCCGCATCCGAATGATTAAAAATCATTTGAGACAAAAAACTTAAACGTTCCGGTATCCTGTTTTTAAACAGCTTAAACCAAGCCGGATATACAACCGACAAACTTGCTCCATGCGGCATATCATACAATAAAGACAAAACATGCCCTATGGAATGCACCCCCCAATCGCCACCGGATTTGCCGTATTGCGTGATACCGTTTAAAGCACAAGTTGATTGAAGCAGTATATTTGACCGAGCATCATAATTGTCCGGTTCATCGAAAACAGTTTGCGCACAACGCATTGTTTCCGTTATAATGGCACCGGCAAACTTATCCGCCAAAGGCGAATCTCCTTTCCCGAAAAAATTCTCAAAGCAATGTGCAATAATATCGGAAATACCGTATGCGGTATATTCTTCGGAAACCGTATAAGTAAATTCCGGGTCTAAAAAAGAATGTTTCGGATACATAATCGGATAGCCGAAACCGATTTTTTCTTCGGTTTTATGATTTTGAATAACGGCAAAAGGATTCATCTCCGTGCCGGTGGCGGCAAGTGTCAGAACGGCAATAACCGGGATGCTTTTTTTCGGAATAACTTTCGACTTTACCACATCCCACGGCACTAAATTATCGGGGATACACACACCGGCAAGCTTTGCCGAGTCAATAACACTGCCGCCGCCCAAAGCGATAATTACGTCCACTTTGCCGGCAATGCCTTTTTCTACGGCATTTGCAACATCCTCAACAACAGGATTTGACTTAATTCCGGAATATTCCGAGACAGTATAATTATGTTTTTTGAGAAGATCTGTAAGTTGTTTGTAATATCCGTTTTTAATTACGGAACCTTTGCCGTACATTAAAAGAATATTTTTACCATACTCATTAATTGCATCGGGCAATTCAGTCAATACTCCTTTTCCGAAATGCAGTTTTACGGGATTATAAATTTTAAAGTTTTTCATCTATTTGTTTACATTTTAATTTTCCGGAGTCAGATAGAACGCACCCAATACGCTTATTTTTGTTATTTTTCAGCCCGCATTTCAAGGCTTTTTTAAAAGTCTTGAAATGCGGGCTGTTCAACTTTCATCTCAGACATGCAACATGCCCGTCATACATAAAGTTAAATGGGTTGTATCTTGTTTATTAATCTAAATGTATGGTTAATTCAATTCCGTTAGCAGATATGGTCATGGCATCATCGCAAGCACCTTCGCCATAATTAATAGTCGTGGTAGATTTATTACTTTTAATATCAACAGTTCCGGAAACCGGATAGCCTAATTCGCAAGCACCGTCAATACCGACTTCGTTATAAGATGAAGTGAAACTCTTATCATCCCTGTTTATACCGCTTTGCGTCCCGGATATTAAAAACTTATCGTTAGTCATATCAGTATCATTAAAGCCTTCCGTAATGGTAAATACCATATCCGAAGCCCATTTAATTTTCTTTCCGTCCGTAAAGGTCGCAACCATATTAGAAGCCCTTACCTTTATTTCCGGTTTTTCACAGCTTCCGCCAAAAGTACTACTAATCGTACCTTCCACTCCTACACCGTCAAAAGTGTAGTTCTCAAATGTAACTGCCGTAAGATTTACCGCTCTTTCGCACTGCGTAGGATTTTCGGCATAAAGAATATTTACGACTCCGTTTCTGAGTTTTCCCAAGTATTCGCAATTCTCAAATGTAATTTTAACGGTATGTTTTACCGTGTCTCTTTCAACGGTCATATTTTCGGGATATCCGATTTTTCCCGGACCGGGATTTCCGGCTTCCGTATTAGATAGAGCAAAAGCATCTGCCATGATATAACTTCCTCTTGCATCATCTTCTGCAGATTGTGCATCAGGTTTAATCTTCTGACAAGCGGAAAAGACCATAAGCACTGCTGCAAATAAAATTGCCGTAATTTTAAATTGTTTTGTTTTCATGATAAAAATTTTAAAGATTAAGTAATAAAAATTTTGTAATAAAGTTGCAATGTATAACAAAAGTTGTAATCTCACAAAAAAAGCATGCATAATTTAATATTTTTATAATTAATACATATTTTCATATCTTTATTTTTATAATTTTTAAAGGGCATATAGGAACGCCCTAAGCTACATTGAGCACTTTATATTATCCACAGGGTTTAAACCCTGTGGAAATAATCATACCTCTGTGTGTCTAAAATTTAGTACCGGACGTTTCATTAAATAAAAAAATTATACTTTTGCTTGATATTTAAAATAGAGAAACAATGAATGCTACCGAAAACATCTTAGCCGTTGTACTTAAAGATATAAAATTACACGAGAACAGTCATGCCGTCCAAACCATGGAGCGTATGGGCTTAAATTATAATAAAAATTACGGACTCGGTCTGCTTAAACTGAAATCAATAGCAAAAAAACATGCGCCAAATCATCAATTAGCAACGCTTTTAAGAGAAAAAGACATTCGAGAAACAAAAATACTGTCTTTCATGGTGGAAGATATTGAGCAAATTGACCAAAACAGCATACCGCAAATATTTGAGGTAGTCAATACACAAGAACTTGCCGAGCAAATGGTGCTAAACATCTTGGAAAAAGATGAAAAATTTTATGCCTTAGCCGGCAAATTAATCAATTCGGATAAAGAATTTGAGATTTCAGCCGGATTTGTATTGTATTCAAGAATAGCATTGTTAAACAAAAAAACGAATGATGCCTTTTTTGAAGATTTTTTTAATCGGGGAATTGAACTCGCTGAAAACGACAGTATTTTCATAAGAAAATCAGTTGCCCGTGCATTCAGACAAAGCGCATTGAGAAATGAAAACTTAAAAGCAAAGGTTTTGCAAGCAATGCAAAAAATACAACAAAAAGAATCGCGAAACACCGCCATTGTTTACGAGGAAGTTGTACCCTTAATCGACTATTAAACAATAAATTAAAACAAAACTAATTATAACCGTTCAAAAATATATAAATATGGATTTACAAACATTTCAAGCAAATATCCGACAAGGAATACCGACAAAACTTCCCCCAAAAAAAGAACGAAGAGAAAACATCAGCCATGCGCCAAAGAGAAAAAAAATTTTAAATACGGAAGAAAAAAAATTGGCATTAAAAAATGCCTTACGTTATTTTGAAGAAAAACATCATAAAGAATTAGCCCCCGAATTTTTAAATGAGCTGGAAACATACGGAAGAATATACATGTATCGTTTTCGCCCGGAATATAAAATATTTGCACGTCCCATTGATGAATATCCCGCAAAAAGCAAACAAGCGGCAGGCATTATGCTTATGATACAAAACAATTTAGACGATGCAATTGCACAACACCCCGATGAATTGATTACCTACGGCGGCAACGGAGCCGTTTTTCAAAACTGGGCACAATATCTATTAACGATGCAATACCTTTCGGAAATGACCGACGAACAAACTTTGGTTATGTATTCCGGACATCCCATGGGCTTGTTCCCGTCTCATAAAGATGCGCCGCGAGTTGTAGTTACCAACGGAATGGTTATCCCCAACTACTCAAAACCCGATGATTGGGAAAAATTCAATGCGCTTGGCGTTTCACAATACGGACAAATGACTGCCGGCTCCTATATGTATATCGGACCGCAAGGAATTGTACACGGAACAACCATTACCGTATTAAATGCCGGAAGAAAAATTTTAGAAAAAGGCGAACAAGACCTCAAAGGCAAACTCTTTGTGTCTTCGGGCTTAGGCGGCATGTCCGGCGCACAACCCAAAGCCGGAAATATTTCGGAAGTTGTGTCCGTGGTTGCCGAAGTTAATAAAGATGCCGTACACAAAAGACATTCACAAGGATGGGTTGATGAAATCATTGATAATCTTGACGAATTGGCAGCTCGCGTAAAAAAAGCAAAAGCACATAAAGAAGTGGTATCAATCGCCTACCACGGAAATATTGTTGACGTATGGGAACGATTTGATAAAGAAAATATTAAGATTGACTTAGGTTCCGACCAAACATCACTTCATAACCCTTGGGCAGGCGGATATTATCCGGCAGGAATAAGTTTTGAAGAATCCAACAAAATGATGGCTGAAAACCCGGCTCTGTTCAAAGAAAAAGTTCAAGAATCGCTCAGACGACAAGCAGCCGCCATAAAAAAACATACGGATAAAGGTACCTACTTTTTTGATTACGGCAATGCGTTCTTATTGGAAGCCTCTCGTGCGGGAGCACCCATTGTAAACAAAAACGGAACTTTCATATACCCCTCTTATGTTCAGGATATTATGGGACCAATGTTTTTTGATTACGGATTTGGACCTTTCCGTTGGGTATGCACATCGGGAGCAGCGGCCGATTTGGAAAAAACAGACAAAATTGCTGCCGACGTAATGAAAGAAATTATGCGTAATGCCCCCGAAGAGATACAATCGCAAATGCAAGACAATATAAAATGGATAGAAGAAGCCGGCAAAAACAAACTTGTTGTAGGTTCGCAAGCCCGAATTTTATATGCCGATTGTGAAGGCAGAACAAAAATAGCAAAAGCCTTTAATGATGCCGTACAATCCGGCGAGTTATCTGCACCCGTAGTGCTCGGCAGAGACCACCACGATGTTTCCGGAACCGATTCGCCTTACAGAGAGACATCAAATATTTATGACGGCTCTCAATTTACGGCTGACATGGCTATTCATAACGTAATAGGCGACAGTTTCAGAGGAGCAACTTGGGTTTCAATTCATAACGGCGGCGGTGTCGGCTGGGGTGAAGTTATAAACGGCGGTTTCGGAATGTTACTTGACGGAAGCAAAGACTCCGAAAGACGCTTAAGCTCAATGCTGCACTGGGATGTAAACAACGGAATATCAAGACGAAGCTGGGCAAGAAACGAAGGTGCTGTTTCGGCAATAAAAAGAGCTATGCAAGAAAATGACAAACTGAAAGTTACCATTCCGAATACAACAGACGAAACATTTATAAACACGCTGTTTTAAGCCGCATTTCGATAGTTTTTTTAAAAGTTGGAAAACCGAAGACCAAAGTTGAAAGAACGCACTCCCATTTATTTGCCAGGAGTGCGTTCTTTGCAATTTTAGGGCTTTTGGCAAATAGCAAAATCCCTTTTGGAAAATAGGGTGTAGGGAGATTGATTTTTCAAAACATTAAAACACTTCAAATGAATAACTTATAAATTTAGTTAGAGGGAGTTATTATCTGCAAAAATTGCGAGTGCCGAAAAAAATAAAAAAAAATAGCATAAAATTTTTATTTTTAAAATATAATTATATGTATATTTGCTGGAAATCTTAAACTAATTTCCATGAACAGCTATAAAACTCAGTT
>PDWI01001892.1_pt1 | contig 32500 bp, 32 predicted proteins | sample 1430891 | NCBI WGS metagenome assembly PDWI01 (sample SAMN01162508, study PRJNA174530) | Oral metagenome, whole genome shotgun sequencing project. | biome: Marine environment; feature: Marine mammal; material: Swab sample of the gingival sulcus; isolation source: swab sample of gingival sulcus... | reverse complement strand
CAATAAAAAATAAAAATAATAATTTAAAAAATAAGAGGAAAGTATCTAATGACAAAGAAGATAGTTCTAAAGAAGACAAAAATAAAAATAAACAGACAAAATAAAATTATTTTAGATAACAAAAATAACAAAAACAAACCATTTGTAAGAGAAAACTATCGTTTTAAAAGGCATTTGTCTTTTAATAATAGCAATAGTATGAGAAATGATCAATTAAAGAATAGCCAATTAAGAAAAAGTTTATTTATTTATGACAATCCAATCTGAATCACAATTAGAAAATGAATTATTAGCGCAGTTAGAAGCGCAAGGTTATGAGCGGGTTTATCTTGAGGATGAAGCGGCTTTGGTGGCTAATTTTCGTCAGCAATTGGAGCTTCATAACAAAATCAAATTAACTGATAATGAATTCAAACAAATTCTAAATCACATCTCCAAAGGCAATGTTTTTGATAAAGCTAAAAACTTGCGTGAGAAATTTAATTTGCGTCTAGACAATGGCGAATCGAAAAATATTGAGTTCTTACAAATCAATAAATGGTGTCAAAATAATTTTCAAGTCGCTAATCAGATTACCAACAATGGTAAATACGAAAATCGTTATGATGTGACAATTCTGATAAATGGTTTGCCGTTGGTTCAGATTGAATTAAAGCGGGCGGGGGTTGAGCTAAAAGAGGCTTTTAATCAAGTTAATCGTTATCGTCGCCATTCTTATAGTGCCAACTACGGTTTATTCGATTTTATCCAGATTTTTGTGATTAGTAATGGTGTTAATACTAAATATTATTCGAATACCGTTGGCTACGAGAATAACAAAAAAGATTCTTATAAGTTTACTAATTTTTGGGCGGATAAAGATAATAAACATATTTCACGCTTGGAAGATTTTGCTAAAACTTTCTTAGAAAAATGTCATTTGGCGAAAATGATTTGTAAATATACAGTTTTGGCTACTAATAAAACCTTACTAGTTTTGCGACCGTATCAATATTATGCAGTTGAGGCTATTTTGGATAAAGTTGAACATAGTCAAAAGGGTGGCTACATTTGGCATACGACTGGCTCAGGCAAAACTTTAACTTCGTTCAAAGCTAGTCAGGTTTTGATTAGTAACCCGAATATTTATAAAGTCGTCTTTGTGGTTGATCGAAAAGATTTAGACAATCAAACGGTTCGTGAATTTAATAATTTCCGTGAAGGTAGTGTCGACACTACTACCAATACTCGCAATTTGATTAAACAATTTAACAATCCTGATAATAAATTGATTGTGACGACGATTCAGAAATTAAATACGGCGATTAGCAAAGAGCGGCATCAGCTCAAAATGGATCAGCACAAGGATAAGAAAATTGTTTTCATTTTTGATGAATGCCATCGTTCGCAATTTGGCGAAACGCATCAGCGAATTACTAATTATTTTAATAATTATCAGATGTTTGGCTTTACTGGTACACCGATTTTTAAGGATAATGCCGCTAGCAACGCCTTAGGCAAGCGAACCACAGCTGATTTGTTTGGCGAAAGACTACATACTTATACGATTGTCGATGCGATTCATGATCAAAATGTGCTGAAATTCTCGGTGGAATACTTTTCTGGACTAAAATATCGCGGTCAGCTAAAGGACGAGGATGAAATGGTCGCGGAGGGGATTAATGTTAAAGAAATTTATCAATCAGATGATTGGATTGAGCAAAACGTCGATTATATTATCAAAAATCACGCTCGCAAAACCAGTCATGGTGATTTTACGGCGATTTTGGCAACAGCCGGGATTGATGAGCTGACTCGTTATTATGATATTTTTAAGGCCAAAAAAGAAGCTGGCGAGCACAAATTAAAAATCGCCACCATTTTTACTTATCAAGCTAACGAAAAAGATAAAGATGCCGATGGTATGTTGGATCAAGACATTGACCTCGATAGTGCCAAAATGAATCAGCATTCGCGCGATAAGTTAGAAAGTTACATCGCTGATTATAACGAAATGTTCGGCTCAAATTACACCACGCGCGACAGCAACAGTTTTTATGATTATTATCGCAATATTGCCGATCGAGTTAAGGCGCGCGAAATTGATATTTTGATCGTAGTCAATATGTTTTTGACTGGTTTTGATAGCAAAACCTTGAATACTTTGTATGTTGATAAAAATCTTAAATATCACGGTTTGATTCAGGCTTATTCGCGAACTAATCGGATTTTGAATCAACTCAAATCGCACGGTAATATTGTTGCTTTTCGTAATTTGAAGAAAAATACCGACCAGGCTCTCAGACTTTTCGCTAATAAAGACGCTGAAGAAACAGTTTTTGTTAAGCCATATCGAGATTATGTTGAGATTTTTAATAAACAAGTGGTGGTTTTGCGTCAAATTGCTGTTAATCCAGATTCGGTTGATCAACTATTAGATGAAAAAGATCAAGAAGAATTTGTTAAAAGTTTTCGTCAATTGTTAAAAACTAAGAACATTTTGAACTCATTTGCCGAATTTGTTGACGATGATTTGGAAATTTTGGATCAAGAATTTGAAGAATATAAGAGTAAATACTTGGATATTTATGATTCAATTAAGACTGAGCAGCAAGCTGATAAAATTTCGATTTTGAATGATTTAGATTTTGAATTGGAGTTGATTAAACGTGATGAGATTAATGTTGGTTATATTTTGCGTTTGATTTCACAAATGGTTGGTGCGAATAACACTAAACAACAAGAAATTGAAAATACAATTAACAATTTTATGAATTCCGAGCCGAAATTGCGTAGTAAACGCGAGCTGATCGAGCGATTCTTAAAAGAAAACTTGCCAAGTATCGAGCAATCTAGTGATGTTGAAAATGAATTTTATCAATTCTGGGATCAACAAAAACAAGCCGAATTTAATAAATTATGTTCCGATTGTGGCTTTAATAAAAACAAATTAGAAAAAATAATCAGCAGCTACTTAATCAGAGGTGAATTTTCTGGCTTAGAAGAAGGAAAAATTACTGGAATTAAGGATTTTCAATTAATTGATTCTTTGAAGAAAAAGCCAAAAATCTTGGAGCGACAAAATACTCTAAATAAAATCAAAGCATATTTAACTAAATTTATCAGTACTTTTATTGATGGGATGTAGATAAATCGAGCAAAAATAAAATAAAGTTAATTTTATCGAGCTTTATGCTGAAAGCAGTAATAAGACTCGCGAAGATCAGAAAAGAATTAAAAAATATTTAAGATTATACAATTTTTAAATACAAATATTGTATAATTAAACTATGAATATGAATCCACTTTTTCCAGATGAAGATGATTTGGGTGATAGTTATCAGCAAGCTGTTTTGATGGATGATAATGATCAAACTTTTGCCCAAGATAATGACGATGATGATGATGAAATTGAACTTAAAAAAGAGTTAGAAGATAATTTTTAGAGTTTAGATACATTTATGCCAGTTTCAATTAAGCCATATTCAGACAAATTATCTTCAGCTTTTAAGCAGGAAAAGCATCGAATAAAAAATTCCATCGGTGACATTTCCATCCATCACGTTGGTAGTAGTGCCGTTGGCATCGGTGGTAAAAACATTATTGATATTCTAATTGGTGTTAAAAACAAATCTGAAATGGACCTGGTTCGTGATCAATACAAATCTGAAATGGACCTGGTTCGTGATCAATTACTTAAATTAAATTATTTTGAAGGCAATGATACACACCAAGAGCGTATTTTCATAGCTTCAAAGCAGCAAGAAACCGGCGAGGGAGATTTTCATATTCATATTTGTCCAATTTCAAGCGATTCGTACAAAGATTTTTTGATTTTAAAACAATATTTAATTAGCAACAAAGACAAAGCCGAAGAATATCTACTAAAGAAAGAGCTATTCGCAAAAGAGGCCAATTATAATCGACAAAAATACAAACAACTAAAATCAGCTTATGTTACCAAACTTTTAATAGAAGCAAAGAAAAACTAAAAATAATATTATATCATCCATGATATAATATGTTTATCTAATTGACAAAAGTTGCGTACTATAGTATTGCTATAACTTTTTTTGGAAAAAATTTTATATCATATATGATATATTGATGCATGAAAAAACTACAACATTATAAGTATTTTTAAATGATATAATGATAACCATAACTATTAATGGGAGACAAAAAATGGCAAAATTATATTTTAAATATGGGGCGATGGGCAGCTCAAAATCAGCCCAAGCACTAATCACCAAATTCAATTATGAAGAAGGCAACAACAAAGTTTGGTTTCTCAAACCGAGCATCGATACTAGAGAAGGTGACGGAATAGTTAGATCAAGAATCGGTATCGAAGCACCAGTCCAAATGATTGATAAAAACGACAATTTAGTCAAATTATTCAAACAAACTGAAGATATCGATGTGATTATTATAGATGAGGCTCAGTTTTTATCAACAAAACAAGTTGAACAGCTGCGACAAATCATCAATCAGCACGACATTGATGCTATTTGCTATGGTTTGAAAAACGATTTTCGAACCAAACTGTTCCCTGGTAGCCAACGATTATTAGAATTGTCAGAAAATATCGAAGAAATCAAAACTATGTGTGCTTGCGGACGCAAAGCCTCAGTCAACGCCCGATTCGATAATGGCAAATTAGTCACTAAAGGCGACCAGATTATGATTGGCGGCAACGAAAGCTACAAAGCAGTTTGTTATCAATGTTACAACAAAATGAAAGCAGAAAATAATAAATAAAACCCCAATTCAAACAAAAATCCATACCAATAAATCTCTTGATATTTAAAACTTATTTGTTAAAATATAATTAACAATGAAAACGAAAACTTTTATTAAAAGCACCAAATAAACTGACATGACTGCTCTTTTGATTTACTTATTATTAGCTTTGTCAGCCTCATTCATCTGCTCAATTATGGAAGCATCTCTTTTGTCTATGCCAATTTCTTTTTTGCGAATGAAGGCGGCCGAAAACAACAAAAACGCAGCCAAATTTATTCAATTCAAACAAGACATTGACAAACCTTTATCGGCCATCTTGGTCATCAATACAATCGCCAACACTTTAGGTGCAGCCGGAGTTGGCATTCAAGCAACCAAAGTTTTTGGCGATGCTTGGTTCGGCCTGTTTTCGGCCGCACTAGCAATCCTAATTCTGTTCTTTGGCGAAATCATCCCCAAAACAATTGGCGCTGTTTACACCAAAAAGATTTTGACTCCAACCGTTAAAATAATTTCAGTGATGTTATTTATTACGTATCCATTGGTCACTTTAGCAAACATCATGACCAAGCTGCTGTCAAAAAAGAAAACCAATTTGACTACCAGCCGAGAAGAAATTTCAGCTTTAACCAACATCGGTCGCGAAGAAGGCTTGTTCGAAGAAAAAGAGCATGCTTTGATTCAAAATATTTTGAAACTCAAATCTTACACCACCAAAGATGCGATGACTCCACGAACAGTAATCATGGCAGCCAACCAGCATGATTCGCTTAAAGATTTTATGAGCAACAAAGAACTCCACACTTTTTCAAGAATTCCGCTTTATGAAGAAGATCTCGACGACATAAATAGCTACGTACTCAAAGACACAGTATTTGAAAAATTAGCTAACGACAAATTCCAAACCAAATTGCAAACTTTAAAACGACCAATCGTCAAATTCGAAGACAAAACCAGCCTACTCGAAGCTTGGAACGAACTGATAACCAAGAAAGAGCATATCGCGGTTATCAACGATCAATATGGTGGCGTTGAAGGAATTATTACCTTAGAAGACATCGTTGAAACCATTTTTGGTATGGAAATTATCGACGAAAATGATAAAGTAATTGACATGCAACAATACGCAATTAAAATCAAAAACGACAAAAAATAATCAGATTCAATCTGATATGTTATAATTAAATATATGAAAAAACTACCAACCGTTGCTATTATTGGTCAAACTAACGTTGGCAAAAGCTCGCTGTTTAATCGTTTTGTCGGACGACAGCAAGCGATTGTAGCTCGCGAAGCCGGCACTACTCGTGATAGCATTGCCACCAAGGTTAGTTACAAACAAAGCCAGTTTTGGCTAATTGATACCGCTGGTTTGAAAGAAGCCGAAGATGATTTTGAAGCCACGATTCAAGAGCAGATAATCGAAGCGACCGAATTGGCTGATTTAATTTTGGTAGTGTTAGACAACACACTTCATCCATCATCAGAAGATAAACAAATCGCCAAAAAGGCACTCAAAAGCAAAAAACCGGTGTTCTTGGTAGTCAACAAAGTCGACTTAAAAACTTCAGTCGAAGCCAATGAATTTTTGCGACTTGGCATAAAAGATATTTTCTTTACCTCAGCCAATCACAATAGCGGCATTAGTGAATTAAAAGACGAAATTATCAAATATCTGCCCCAAGTTAAAGTCAAAGAAGACAAAAACAAGCTAAAAATCGCCTTAATCGGTCGACCTAATGTTGGCAAAAGTTATTTATTCAACACACTTGCTAATAAACAGCAAGCGATGGTAGCCAATGTAGCCGGCACCACTCGTGATCTCAATCGTGTCGAAGTCAAATATAAAGGTCAAACCGTTGAACTAATCGACACCGCTGGCATTCGACGTAGTGGCAAACAAGAACGTGGTATTGAAAAATTCAGCGTCCTTAGAAGTTTGCAAGCAATTGAAGAAGCCGATATTTGTCTGCTGGTAATTGATAGCCAAGAATATGGCACTGCCCTGGACCAAAAGTTGGCCGGCATGATTGATGAAGCAGGAAAGGGGATAATTGTCGTAGTTTCAAAAAGTGATTTACTCGACACTGCTAATCAAGACGATGATAAAAACAAAATTATGCACCGAATCATCAATCGACTAAAATTCATTCCTTACGCACCGCTAGTTTTTACCTCAAGTGTCACTGGTAAAAACGTCACCAAGATTTTTGAGCTAGCCCAAATGATAATGAACAATCGAGCCCAACAAATTCCAACTAGAGAGCTCAATCGCCTATTAATGGAAGTTAAAAGTCGCCATATTCCACCTGGACTAAAAAATACTCGACCCAAGCTTCGTTATATTGTCCAAACTGATACCAATCCACCTTGGTTCGTAGTTTATGGTAACGACCTAAAACTGCTACATTGGAGCTATAAACGGCATCTAATTAACGCTATGCGCGATCAATATGATTATACCGGCACGCCTATAAAATTCTCTTTCAGAGAAAATAATAATTAATTCGTTATATAATAATACTTATGCTATAATTAAAGTATGAAGATAATCGTTGGTCTGGGCAACATCGGTTCTGATTACGACAAAACCCGTCATAATACTGGTTTTATGATAGTTGATTATATTGCCAAACAATATGGCGGAACTTTTAAGGAAAACAAAAAATTCCGCGCCCTTATTAGCGAAATTAGAATCAATAACGAAAAAATCATTCTAGTCAAACCAACTACTTTTTATAATCTTTCTGGCTTTGCAGTACGACTAATTATCGATTATTACAAAATTGATTATCAGCAGGATTTATTAATCGTTCATGATGATTTAGCAACTAATTTTGGCTCAATTAGAGTTCGTGATTTGGGCAGCGCTGGTGGCAATAATGGCATTAGATCAATCATCAATCAGTTCGGTGCCAAATTTTGGCGAATCAAATTAGGTATTAATAATACCAAACGCGACTTAATTCCTGCAGCTGATTTTGTATTATCTGAATTCAGCCAAAAAGAAGCTAAATATTTGACCAAACTGATTAAACAATCAACTATTTTGATAGAAAATTTTACCAAAGGCAAGCTAGAGAATTCTAGTCATAAATTAAAAACAACGGAGGAAACGCAGACAAATTAAAAAGCACTAGGTAAGGGTGGGCATCACCTAGTGCCATTCAATCCTTTAACACACCTGTTACGGCTCTTCTCCAGAAGCGTGACCCACCTCACATTCTTATGGGGTCCGCCGGTTAAAGGAATTATGACACACGTCAAGTTAAAATAAAAAAGAGAAAGTTAAAGATCACTTGATGTGTGCGAAATTGAATTGTTAAGTGATGGAGCTCTCAATCTCCACCAACAATTAACATTTTAACATATTTTTAGATAAATGTCAACTATAAAATAATATTTTATGAACATAAGCAATATCACCCCTGATAAAAAGGCCGTTCTGAAGCCTCTTACCAACATCCCAAACCCACCAAAAGAGCTTTTTTATCGTGGCAGTTTAGACAATTATGGACCAATTACGGTCGCGATAGTCGGATCGCGTCGTCCTAATAATTATGGCAAGGAGATGACTTATAAAATTAGCCAGGCCTTAGCCAGTAGGGGAGTAACGATTGTCAGTGGCTTAGCTTTTGGTGTTGATGCCATCGCTCATCGAGCCTGTTTGGAAGCTAGCGGCAAAACTATTGCTGTCTTAACTAGTGGCGTCGATAATATTACACCACATAGCAATCGATATTTAGGCGAAAGAATAATCGAACAGGGTGGGGCAGTAATTAGCGAAATGCCAGTCGGTCATATTGTCGCTAAATGGAATTTTTTATTTCGCAATCGTTTAGTTAGTGGTTTAGCCCAAGCAGTAATTATCACCCAGGCAACTGAACGTAGCGGTACTCTATCAACTGCTGCACACGCTCTTAATCAGGGCAAGGAAGTCTATATTTTGCCCGGAAGGATAACCGACCCGACATCAGTTGGTTGTCACAAGCTAATCGCTCAAGGAGCTCATATTATTACTTCTATTGATGATTTAGTCGAATCAATCGTCCCCAAAAACAAAGCCAAACAAACCACTTTACCTTTTTTGAAAGACCCAATCGATAACAAGATCATCAAACTAATTAATAGCGGCATTAGTGACGGAGATCAAATAATTGCCAAATTGAATTTAACTGTCAACGACTTTAATTTTCATATTACATTATTAGAAGTAAAAGGCATTGTTAAATCACTCGGCGCTAATAAGTGGATTTTGAAGTAATAAAATGATATAGTATTCAATAATAAGTTATGATAAATATAGAAAAAGCAGCCCAGCAGAGTCAAGAGAAGGACGAATTTGATATTAGTCTTAAAACAATTGATTATCTTAATTCTTTATCAGAAGAGATTAGGTACTTTTATTATCAAAATCATACTTTAGAAGGTATCGACATAAACGATAACATATTAAACACGATACAGGCGTTGAAAGAATTATACGACTTTATAAACAAAAAAGGTTGATCAACTCAATTTTTGCAATTTTTAACAAAAAGCTTTATAATTTTAAAGATATGAAAAATTTAGTAATAGTAGAGAGCCCAGCCAAGGCCAAAACCATCGAAAAGTATTTGGGCAAAGATTTTAAAGTTTTATCTAGCGTAGGACATATTCGTTCAATTCCAACCAAACCAATTCGCGGCAAGCAACCAGTTGATGTTAAAAATGGTTTTGCTACTATTTATCAAGTCGATCGCGGCAAAAATAAAATTATCAAGACGCTTAAGGACGCAGTCAAACAAGCCGAAACAGTTTGGCTCGCTACCGATGAAGACCGCGAAGGAGAAGCGATTGCTTGGCATTTGTGCCAAGTTCTAAATTTAGATATAAAGACCACCAAACGAATCGTTTTTCACGAAATCACCAAAACTGCAATTACTGAAGCAATTAAAAATCCCCGCACTGTTGACATGCAATTAGTTCAAGCTCAACAAGCCCGACAAATTCTAGATCGATTAGTCGGTTTTGAATTGTCGCCAGTAGTTTGGCGTAAAGTCCCAGGTGGCCGCTCAGCTGGTCGAGTTCAATCACCAGCCGTCCGCCTAATCGTTGAAAAAGAGCAAGAAATTCGTGATTTTAAATCTAATTTTGATTTTAAAATCAGTGTCAATTTAAGCAAAGACAATTCAGAACTAACCGCCGAAACTGTTAAACGAGCCAAGGATCAGGCCGAAGCTGAACAAATTATTAACAGCTTTATCAACGACCAAGCAACTGTCAAAAATGTCGAATCAAAAATTATCAACCGCAATCCACAAGCACCATTTACCACTTCTAGTTTACAACAAACTGCCAACTCGAAACTTGGTTTTAGCTCCAAGCGAACTATGGCTGCCGCTCAAAAATTATATCAAGCCGGTAAAATCACTTATATGCGAACCGACTCGACTAATTTAAGTAGTCAAATTATTGCTGCTTGTGGTGACTATATCAAAAAAGAGTTTGGCGATAGCTACCACAAAAGTCGCAATTTTACCACCAAATCAAAATCAGCTCAAGAAGCTCACGAAGCAATTCGACCAACCAATATCGCTTTAGAGACGGCTGGTTCTGATGCAACTGAACAGAAATTATACGACCTAATCCGCAAACGAACCATTGCTAGCCAGATGGCGCCAGCTAAAGTCAACAAAACAACTGTCAATCTAAGCACCACTAAAACTAAGCTAATCGCTAAAGGTGAAACCATTGATTTTGCTGGATTTTTAGCGATTTATGATAAACAAAATCTTGATAAATTATTGCCGCCACTAAAAATTGGCGACCAATTAGATATTATCTCAGCCGAAGCCAAGCAAATGTTCAAAAAACCAACCGCTCGCTACACTGAAGGTAGTTTGGTTAAAAAATTAGAAGAACTAGGCATCGGCCGACCAAGTACTTACGCTACCATTATTGACACCATTCAACAACGTCAATACGTTGAAAAAGGCGCAAGCGAGGGTGAAGAACGCGATATTATTGTTATTAAATTAGAGAACAATCAAGTCGAAACCAAAACGATTCAAGAAAAAACCGGCTCTAACAAAGGCAAATTAATCCCAACTCCAATTGGCGAATTATTAAACACTTTCTTAACCACCAGTTTCGAACAAGTGGTCGATTATGGCTTCACCGCTAATGTTGAAGAAGAGTTCGACAAAATTGCTGTTGGCGAAATGGAACGCAATAAGATGTTAAACAATTTTTATATACCATTTCATAAGTTAATTGAAAAATCTGATGGCATCAACCGAGCCGACATTTCCAAAGACCGTCAACTAGGTATTGATCCAAAAACCAAATTACCAGTCATTGCTAGACTCGGACGCTACGGTCCAATGTTACAATTAGGTCAAGCTGGCGAAAACAAGGAAAAACCAAAATTCGCCCCAATGCCCGAAAAAGAAACTATCGATAGCGTCACACTCGAAAAAGCTTTGACTATGTTTGAGCTACCACGTCTAGTTGGTAAAACCAAAAAAACTCAGTATTCAGAAGCTGGCAAAGACATCAAAGCCAACATTGGCCGATTTGGCCCTTATATTCAAGTTGACAAACTGTTCGTTAGCATCAAACCACTTACACCGTTTGACATTACCTTGGAACAAGCCCAAGAGCTTTATGACCAAAAATTAGAGCAAGAAGCCAAGAAGAACATTGCAGAATTCGGAGAAATTAAAGTCTTAAATGGTCGCTACGGCCCTTATATCAATTACCAAAAAAAGAATTACAAAATACCAAAGTCAATTGATCCAAAATCAATTGACGAAGCTAAAGCTAAAGAGATTATTGAAAATAGCTCAAAAACCAACAAAAAAACCAAAAAATAATCATTTATTATAAAATAATTAGAGTTTTTGACACTTATTTAACCATTTTTAGTTTATTTTTAACATTTTTTGATACTTTTTTGTATTTTTTCGCAATTATGTGATATAATATCATATAATACAATATTATTAACAAAATATAAAGATTTTATACAAAATCAACGAAAGGAAGATGATGGCCGACAAACCAGATATTTTATTAAAAGAGGTGGTTGATAATATGCTAAATTGCCTAGAGCAAGATCGAGAACGAGAAATTATTTCTCGTCGTTTTGGATTGGAAGGAGATAAAGAAACTTTAGAGCAAGTTGGTCAATTCTTAGGCGTAACTCGTGAACGAATTCGCCAATTAGAAAAAGCAATTTTAATCCATCTAAAGATAAAAACTGAAGAGGGTAATATTTCTAACATGGATAATTTAGAAAAACTAATCAAACGGCATATCATTGATCTGGGTGATATTGCTGTCATTGACGAATTAGCTGATCTAGTTGTTGGTAAAAAAGCGACCGAAAGACAACGATCAGCTCTTATTTTTATCGCTGAAATCAGTGATAATCTAATTATTGTTGATGATAATGATTCTTACAATCTAGCTATCGGTCTTGCTAATAGCGGTGATAAAAAAATCTTCAAAGAAAAAGTTGATTTAATCGTCAAAACAATTAAAAACAAAAAAGAACCACTAACTATTGAACAATTAGATGAGATTTTGGATTTTGATCATCCCAAAAAAATCGAAGCTTTGGCTAAAGTTTCAAAAAAATTAGCTAGTCTTAACGAATTGTGGGGACTAAAAAAATGGTCAATCGTTAATCCAAAAAACATTAAAGACAAAATCTATATCATCTTAAAACAAGTTAATAAACCAATGCATTATTCAGAAATCGCTGACCGCATCAAAAACAGTGAGTTCAAACGACGCAACGTGACCAAACAAGCCATTCATAATGAGCTGATCAAAGACAAACGATTTGTTCTAATTGGTCGTGGCATTTATGCCTTAAAAGAATGGGGTTATAGTAAAGGAACTGTTTCTGAAATAATCGCTCGAGTATTACAAGAAAACGGTCCAATGTACCAAGATGATATTGTTAGACAAGTGTTAAAACGACGCAAAGTCAAAGAGACAACTGTTTTACTCAACCTGCAAGTTCGAAAAGAGTTCAAACGAGTTGCCAAATCAACTTACGAATATGTCGAACCAACAACTAACTAAAATTTTCAAAAACTGCTAATCTAAACATTAGTAGTTTTTTATATTGATTTTTAAAGGAAAAAATGGTATAATCTGGGCATGTTTGAATTGATTGGAAACTTAATAAAACTGATTGCCAAATGGTATGTTTGGATGCCAATCGTTACTGTCTTACTTTATCTTACTTATCGTAATTATCTAAAATTAGAAGGGGATGATGATTCTTATTCTGAAGAACGAGTCTTATTATTGTTAGAAATCCCCAAAACTAATGACAAATCCGAGTTAGCTGCCGAACAATTATTTGCTAGTTTACACGGCATTCTAAAAGACCCTAGCCTAATTAAAAAAGGGGAATATCAAGATCATTTAAGCTTCGAAATCGCTTCTTTTCACGGTCAAATAGTCTTTTTTGTGTCAATCCCGAAAGACTTACAAAACTTTGTTGAGGGACAAATTTATGCTCAATATCCAACCGTTCAAATCAAAGTAGTTAGTGAAGATTATACTAGAAACGATCAAGCAATGGTTGTCCAAACGGCTGAGATAGACCTTCGTGATAATCAGTTCTTACCAATCAAAACTTTCAATGGCTTTGAGGTTGATCCATTAGCCGGAATTACCGGTACTTTAGCTAAAGCAGGGGAATCGGGCGAACAAATTTGGATTCAGGTTCTAGCTCGACCAATTGCTGATTCTTGGCACAAAAAAGCTGATCGTTGGGTCAAAACCAACATCGTCGAAAAAACCGCTTTTCGATTCGATTTAAGATGGTTTTTACAAATTTTAGTCGCTTTATGGACCCCACCAGAAGTCAGTGACAAAAAAGAAGATACCGAAAAAAAGTTATCCGAACGCGAAAAAATCAAAATCGCCGGAGTCGAACAAAAATCAGCCAAACTAGGTTATCAAGTCAAAATTAGAGTTGCTTATTTAGGCGAAAATCAGCAACAAGCTCGATTAAAAACCCAAGCTATTTTGGGTACTTTCAAACAATTCGATAGCACTAATCTAAATGGTTTTAAACTTATCAACAAATCTGATGACCCTGAAAAATTACGTTCATTCAGAAATAGATCATTTAACACTGACGGTTATATCCTCAACATTGAAGAGTTAGCTAGCCTTTATCATTTACCGCACACCAATGTCGAAACACCTAATATCGTTTGGGCCAATTCTAAGACTGCCGAACCGCCAGCCAAACTGCCATTGGTCGATCCCAACAATCCAAATGACATCGGTAAATCTGTCTTTGGCTTAACTAATTTTCGTGGAGTTCGTCATCAGTTCGGCATTTTGCGTCGCGATCGTTCACGTCACTTATATATCATTGGTCAAACCGGCGCTGGTAAATCTGGTACTCTGGAATTGTTAGCCCTAAGCGATATTTACCACAATCAAGGTTACGCAATTATTGATCCGCATGGCGATTTTGCGATTGATAATTTGCGCTTTGTACCAGAAAACCGAATCGAAGATGTGATTTATTTCAACCCAGCCGATACTGAATTTCCTCTTGGTTTTAACCCCTTAGAAATCACTGATCCTAACCAAAGATTGACTATTTCTTCAGAAGTAATTGGCGTTTTGAAACGCATGTTTGGCTATTCTTGGGGTCCACGTCTTGAGCATATTTTGCGTTTTACGATTTTGGCAATGTTAGAACGCCCAAGTACGACCATGCTTGATATTACCAGAATGCTAACTGACAAAAATTTCCGCAAAGAAACACTTCATTATGTAACTGATACAGTGGTGCTTCAGTTCTGGAAACAAGAATTCGCCTCTTGGAATGAAAAATACGCCACCGAAGCGATTGCGCCGATTCTAAACAAAGTAGGTGCTTTTACTGCCAACCCAATTATTAGAAATATTATTGGGCAACCAAAGTCAACCTTTGATATTCGTCAAATAATGGATGAGGGCAAAATTCTAGTTGTCAACTTATCCAAAGGCTTGATAGGGGAGGACAATGCAGCTATTTTGGGCGCTTTCTTAGTCACCAAAATTCAATTGGCTGCAATGAGTCGGTCTGACATTCCTAACATCGCCGATCGTCGCCCATTCTATTTATACGTTGACGAATTCCAAAACTTCGCCACTGATTCATTCGCCACCATTTTGTCCGAAGCTCGCAAATATGGCCTTAATTTGACCGTTGCCAATCAATATATCGCTCAAATGAGTGACGAAGTCCGAACAGCCGTCTTTGGTAACGTTGGTTCGATGATTTCATTTAGGGTATCGGCTGATGATGCGGCAATTTTGGCTAAACAGTTTGAGCCACAATTTAGCGCTTCTGATTTGGTGAACATGAACAACCGAAACTTCGTAATGAATATGATTATCAATGGCGAAAAACAATCAGCCTTCTCAGCCTCTACATTAGATATTCCAGAAGCCAAAACTGATTATTTGGATCAAATTATTGTCAGCAGCCGTAAAAAGTTCAGTCGTTTGCGCAGTAATATCGAACAAGAAATCAGTCAAGCAATCAAAATCCCTGAACAATTTGATACCCCATCACGTCAACGATTCTTAAGTGGTGACAAAAAAGCGCCTAAGAAAGAAAATAAGCACCAACTTAAAAAAGAGCTCAAGAAGAACGCTCCTGCAAGTAAACCAAAAAATGATGACTACAAGAAGCTAGATTCTGATGCGCTTCAAGAGCTCAAATCAATGTTTGATAATTTTAAGCAGCAAGATGCCACCAAAACCGCTGCTAAAACAAAGAAAACTGATAGTGATCCTGAGCATCATATTAAAGCCGAATCAAAGGACTTAAAAATCAAAAAAAGTAAGAAAAAACGCTCTACTAAGGCCAAAAAGATTGTTGCGACTGATAAACCTAAAAATATCAAATCCAAAAAATCTAAGCCCAAAAAGGGCAAGATTGATAATCAAGAGATTGTATTAAGAAAATCTTCAAAAAAAGCAATTGAATCAATTGATAAAATATTGAATCAAAAATAGAGCAGGGGAGATAAAACCCTGCTTTTTTTGTTAGCTATCTATGTTCGGTTTTTGTACTAACTATTTTTAATAATAAAAATAAAAACACCCACACATTGTCTACTATTTTTTTAAACTTTTATTTTCCTAAAAAATTCCAATAATTAGATTAACGATTTAAGGCGCCAGTTAGTTTAAATAGCATCAATTAACAATCAAAGTTCGAAAAGCCAAACACATAAACAGGGCGCTGATAAATATTTTGTGACAAACAGAGTCAAAACCATAATTAACATAAATATTTTAATGACTTACAACCCATGTTTTGAATATAGTTTTAATGTCGCACAATATACATTTTACGACATTAAAGAAAGTATGTACTTTTAGTAAGGTTCTTAAGCCCATTCAAGTTTCAATAGGCATCAACCCCCTGCTAGCAGTAGGGCGAAGTCGAAAAAAATAAAGTTATTATTAATATAATTTTGATCACTGTTAGTGATGCTTACTGTATTATTAAACTAAATTACTAAGTTGTTAAAATTCACCAAATTTGTTGTATTTGTTGTAATTATAGTTTTTGGCTGGGTTTATTTGACTTTTTTCAATTTTTATGCCCTGCTCTGTTTTTTCCACACCCCCTATTTGACTTTTTGACTTTTTTGTTTTTTTATATGTTAATATGTTTTTTCGACCCAAAAAAGCTAGAACAAAAACCGAACATAGAGAATAGTGGAGTAGACTATTGACTTTTAGCCCCCTATTTGATATAATTATAATATAGCCAGTTTTATTGGCTAGTAGATCTTACCCTCCTAGCATCTACTAGCCTATAAGATTGGCTATTTTTATTTGTAATAAACCTTACCGATTACCCTACCGTCTAAGTATTTTACTTTAGTTCCGGTACGTTCAATTCGTTTGATAACTTTTAACAAGCCATTGACTTGACTACTGATATCATTATCAATAGTCAACTTAATTGGATAATTTTTGCCCTTAATATATAAGTCAACTTGATGAACCATATTAGGAGGAATAATAATTTTGTCTATCTGATATTTTTGCTGTTCGAACAAGCTAACCGCTTGACCAATAAACTCTAGCAAACGACGGCTAATAACAGTTGTTTGCTGATCTATTTGAATTCCAGTTCGATCGATTATTTTAAGTCTTGGTTTGGCAAAATAATGTTTTTTAAAACTAACCCCATTAGCATCAACAAACAGGAACTGACCATTAATTTCTAACATCACAATTGGTTCACGAACTGATAATTTGATTTTATCTTGGCCAAAAGCCGACACTTTAGCTAATTTGGCTGATTTTAATTCGTGATGATAAGAGGTGACATAGTTAGTGAATCTTTGCTTATTGAGCAAAAAAGCTAATCGTTCGAATGGATAATCAGCAAAATATTGATTAATTGTCGAAAGATAAGCTTTGGAATTTTTAGAGCTTAACTTAACTATTTCATTATCATATTCTATTTCTAATTTAGGATTATTTATCAATTGAGAAATAATAATTAGTAAAACAATTATCATTCCAAGTAAAAATCCTAACCAAGACAAAACTCGTTTGCGATGATTGTGCAGTTCTTTTAATCTCAATTGTTTATTAGGACTGGGCAAATTCTTACCAGTGTAATATTTGTCTTTAGCTCCAACGATAGCTCTAGCTTGACGGCTTTTATAATATTTTTTAAACTTCATTTTCAATCCAATTGCTCTATTATAATCTGACTAATCTGTTCACTAGCGTTCAAATGAGAAAATTGCTTGATATTTTTAACAAGTTGAGTTTTGTTATTCCAGGTCGCCTCAAACAATTGAAAAAACTCTTGATATCCCCTATCGTCTTCAATTTTTCGTTCGTCGAACACTTCAGCCGCTTTAGCTTGTTTTAGAATTTGAGCATTTTTGAGCTGATGACCACCCGTTAATTTATAGCTGGGCAAAATAATCGCCAATTTTTCAGCTGTCGCTATCTCAGCAATAGTAGTCGCCCCTCCCCTAGCGATCACCATATCACTAGCCATTAAATAATCAACAAAATTAGCTTTAAAATCAAAAATCTGCAAATTATCAGTCTTATTTTGCTCTTCAATTCTGGCATAATCTCGCTTACCAGAAAACAGCACAAATTGATATTTAGGATAATGATTAGCTATTTTTACTGCCAAATTATTGATGGGTGTTGAGCCAAGTCCACCACCAGTCAAGATAATCAATTTTTTATCACTAGATAAAGCTAACTTTTTCTTTAGCTGTTGTTGTTTTTTATTATCAATTGTTTTCAATTGCTGATCAATTGGGATTCCCGCAAAAACAGTTTTGGTTTTCGGATAATCATAATTTTCAACCGGCATACCAGTAATTATCTTGTTAGCGTATTTAGACAACACCCGATTAGTCAACCCAGCCACCGCGTCAGAATCGTGAATAACTAATTTGGTCGCAGTTAGCTTACTAGCCAATCCAAATGGCAAGCAAGGATAGCCACCTTTAGCAAATATCACATCTGGTTTGTTCTTGAGTAAGATAAATACCGCTTGAAAGTAAGCAAAAACAACCTTAAACAAATCTCTAACATTCGGCAACAAAATACTTGGTGCTAAATGTTGCCACCACTTAAAGTGATGATACCGACGAAATTTGCCAGATACAATTGGTTTTATTTCAACATCAACTGTCTTAAAAATAGTTTTGGCTAACGCCAAGTTTTCTTTGTCACAATAAAAAATTAGTTTAATATTTTTCTCTTCTAATAGCTTGTTAGCAATAGGTAAAAGTGGCTTTATATGACCTCCTGAACCACCACCGACTAATAGCACTTTATGATCTTTTTTCACGTCTTGTCACTTTCTTATCATTTTGTTTAAAACTAACGGGATTATGAGCAGTATATCTAGTGGCATTAAACGCCAAACCTAAAGCAATCGAAACGAACAGCATGCTAGTACCACCATAGCTTAAAAACGGCAAAGTTATTCCAGTAATCGGTGCTAAGCCAATCATCGAAAAAGTATTGATAATAAAATGGCTAAATATCCAACTAGTAGCTCCCGTAATCAAAAGACGATTATAGGGTTCGATTGAATAAGCAACTCCAAGCAATAACCGATAAGTCAAAAAAACATATAGCACAATCAATCCAAAAGCGCCCACAAAACCAGCCACTTCACCAACTATAGCAAAAATTGAATCATTCATCACTTCTGGCAAATAACCAGTCGCTTGAACACTATTGCCAATCCCCAAGCCAAACAAACCGCCCGAACCAATTGCAATTTTGGCCTGAGTAATGTGATGACCTTCCCCACTGAACAAAGCCTGAATTCGAGCTCGACGATGCGGTTTGTAAGCAATCGCAAGCGTACCCAAAACCAGCATTAAAACAACACTAATAATCAAATATCTAACTCTAATCCCAGCCATCAAAGCCATCAATAGAATAATCCCCAACAACGAAACACCGGTTCCTAAATCATTTTGCAATACCACGATAAAAAACTCCATCAAACCAATAATTACCAAAGAATAGATCAAATTAGCTTTGGAATTGAATTGTTTAATTTTAATCAAATACGCCCAAAAACTGGCGAAAAAAATAATGGTACAAAGTTTAATAATTTCTGATTCCTGAACTGTCAACGAGCCAATTTTGTACCAACGACAAGCTCCCAAGGCACATTTGGCGAAATGCTGGCTTAAAGCTGGAATTAAAGTAATTATAAACAATCCTAAAGCACTAACAATTGCCAAAATTAAGGCCATTTTAGATAAAGACTTGATCTTTTGATAAGCGTAATCAGTTGTCACCAAGCCAAAAGCGACTAAAGATAACCCAACTACCACCAAATGCTTAACCAAATAATTAGAATTCAAAGAATAAATAAATACCAAGCCAATCAACATCAACAAAACCATCAAACCGACAATTGTCCAATCCGGTCGATGCTTTCTGACAATCACCTGTTTTGGCATTCTAAATCGGTCCGACTGAATATCAGTTGCCCTCATTTTGTCAATAATTAACCAAAAAGTTCGCCAATAATTGGCCATCTTTGATTTAAAATTGCTTTTAACGCTTTTTGACATTAAACGTTACCGCCTTTAATCGCAATCAACACCCCAATAACAGCCATCGAAATCGAAATCAACCAAAAACGCATAGTAATTTTTGATTCTGGCCAACCTTTAGCCTCCAAATGATGATGAATCGGTGCCGAAATGAATATTTTTCGACCAAAAAACTTTTTAGACAAAATTTGAATCAAACTTGAACCAGCCTCCACTACCAATAGCAAACCGATTATTGGCAAAATCAAGAAAGAATCAGTCAACATCGCCAAAACGCCCAAAGAAGTACCTAAAGCGAACGAACCAACATCCCCCATGAAAAAACGAGCTGGATAAACGTTGAACCAAAGATAGCTAATCAGCGAACCAACCACTGTAAAAGCAAATCCAGCCATATAAACATGACCTTGCAATAGAGCAATCATACCAAATCCAGCAAAACTAGTCGCAGCTATACCACCGGCCAAACCATCTAAGCCATCGCTAATATTGACTGCGTTACTGGTTGCTAAGACTGAAAAAGCGAACACCGGAATAATCAACCAACCCAACTCCAAACCACCAAAGAAAGGAATATGAATCGCCGAATAACCCAATTTGATATTGAAGAACCAGCCCAAAACAAGTCCTAGACCTAAAATCATCGAAAATTTTATTCCAGATCGCATACCTGCCACCTTTTGATCAGTGCCAAACACATTAAGAATGTCGTCAATCAAGCCAACAGTTGCCCCACCAATTAGTGCTGCTAATGGTAAATAAGTTCCGCCACGATCCAGATTGAAGATTAAAGTGATAATAATTATCGTCGCCACCATGATCGTACCAGCCATAGTTGGGATTTTACGCTTAATTTTCTCAGCATGAAGCTTGTCAAAAACTTTCAACTTTTCACCAGTTACCGAGTTGGTTCGCTGCTTCTTCCAAAGCTTATTCTTATAAGCGATATAAGTATAAATTGGGGTCAAAATAGTCGCTAAAATAATCGCTAATAATGCCAAGCTAGCTATAAATTCTAATTGTTTAATAAATAATGTAGTTAATATCATTTTACTCCTTTGGTTGCAATTTTAAATAATCAATAAGCCAATTAGATAACTCCGTGAATGCCGGACCAGCGTCAAACGAACCAGACAATGTCTTCTTTTTTGAGTCCGCCAACCTTATCATTATGACATATTTTGGCTGTTTTGTCGTGCCTCCGTAGCCCAAATAACTGGCAATTGTTCTTTGGGCATTATATTTACCGTTAACTAAAGTTTCACTAGTTCCAGTTTTTCCACCAATCAAATAGCCTTTTTTATCCGAGCCAGCATAATAAGAACTACGAGCCAAATGTGCCATTTGTTTGATTTCGGCTGAAGCTTTGGCTGAAATAACTTGTTTATTGATAATTTTAGCTGGTTTTTGCGCTATTTGACCTTGTTTAATCGTACCCTTAATGATAGTTGGCTGATAATAAGTTCCACCATTTATAATCGAACTAAACGCCGCAGCCGCCTGAATCATAGTCACATTAAAACCTTGTCCAAATGACATATTAGAATAACGAACCGCGTTACCTTCTGCTTCATTCGGGCTAATAATTCTGGCCGAAACTTCAGGCAATTCAATCCCAGTTGGCCGACTAAACCGATATTTATTATTAAAATAATCATACATAATGTTCCGAGCCGGCTTAGAAATCGAGCCGCTACCAAGCTTTTTGACAATTTCAATCATACCGGTGTTCAAAGAGTTGGTCAAAGCGAACTGAAAAGTTCGACTACCAGCTAAGCCTTTGGTCAAATTACAAATTCGACGATCATAGACCATCACACAGTCATTATTATAATAAACAGCGGTTGGCGTGATTATCTTCCGGTCCAGACCCATTGCGACAGTAAAAGTTTTGATAACCGATCCAGCTTCATATGGCATATCTACAGCGCTATTATTAAAAGCGTTGATATCCTTGACCTTATAATACTCAGCTGGGTCAAAATCAGGCAGATTAACCATCGCCATCACTTGACCATTATTTGGATTCATTACCAAAATACTACCCTGTTTTGCCCCTGTTTGATTCATTTTTCTAGCCAATATTTGACCAGCTTTGTATTGAATATTGCGATCAATTGATAACACTAAATTGTCACCATGTTTTGGATCAATATTGATTAGCTCAGGTCCAATTGTCAACGGAACATTAGAAACGTCAGTCACCGTTTTCAGATAACCATCTTTACCAGTTAAACGGTCATTCAATTGTTGTTCAATCCCGTATTGACCCTTACCTTCAGCATTGACAAAACCCAATATTTGCGAAGCCAAACGCCCTTCTGGATAAACTCGCCTATTATAAGCCGTAAAACCAAGCCCATAAAAGCCCTTTTTCTTAATTTTTTCAGCTTCTTCTCTAGTTAAACCCTTAGCCAATATCTGATAACGACTGTCTTTTTTGTTCAAGCTTTTGCGATAGCTCTTCAATAGTTTTGGCTTGATTTGACTAGCCAAAAATTTACTAATTTTCAAATTATCTTTGTCATCAATCACCTGTGGATCAGCAAACAGATCATAAATCGTCTGGTTCATAACCAACGGACTAATTCGATCACCATCACTGGCATAAATAAGACCACGTTCAGCCGGCAAAATCAACGATTTGATTTGCTCTTTTTGAGCCATTACTTTGTATTTCTGATGATCAACGATTTGAATCAAAAAAAGCTGGACAATCATCGCCATTACCAAAATAGTCATAAAGATAGCGGCAAAACTAACTCTTCCATTAGCAAAAATTGTTCTTTTAATCATATTAGTATTATACCATATTTAACAGTTTTCAAACTGATTATGCAAATAAAAAATACCACTTTTATTCTGCGTTTTTAGGCATTATAAAAATGGTATTATTTTGTGATATAAGTAGCTTCGGTTTGGTCAACCAAATTAGCAGCCACCTTACTCTTGGTAACTTTAGTAATTGAAGTAAGTCTAGCTTTTTCAATCTCCAAATCAAACTTCTTAATCGCTAATGAATCAATCTGCTTGTTAATTTTATTCAAACGATAGTCATAACTAGTCACCTTGGTGGTTTGTGATAGATAAACCATACAAATAACCGCCAGCATCAACCCAGTCAATATTAGCTGACTGACATTGCCTAGTTTATCTTTTACTGCGTACGCCGAAATGTTCTGATTACGACCATATTGACGCCGCGAAGCTCGCTTTGACACATATCTGTTAGTTCTATTTTTATTCATATTTTTATTTTTGTTTTTTAGTAATAATTCCAACCTCCTATATAGTTGGAGAATACCGCCCACTAGTCAACCACTAAGATCAACTAGTGGACTTGACGATTATTCAATCGCCCATTATAAAAAAGTAGCAGTTAAACTACTCGAACAACTATTTTGCTTGTTCGGCTTTTGCTTGCTACTGGGATTTGTTTTGGCATGTAGCCTCCTTTTATTTTTTTATTTTTGTTTTATTACGATTCGCAGTATTGCACTACGAGATCGCGGATTGGGGACATCTTCAATTGAACCTAAAATGGGTTTTTTGTTAACTAATTTTAACTGACTGATTAAGCCTTTGCTAGTTTCCTGTTTGAAAAATTGTTTAACAATTCGATCTTCCAAACTGTGAAAACTAATTATAGCCAATCTCCCACCCGGTTCCAAAAGCTGAGGTAAAATTTCTAAAGTCTGTTTTAACTGATTGAGCTCATCATTAACCTCAATCCGAATCGCCTGAAAAAATACGGTCGCTGGATGAATCTTGCCTCGTCTTTTTACAACATGACTGATTGTGTCGGCCAATTTGACAGTAGTCAAAATCGGTCGCTGGCTAATTATTTCCTTAGCTACTCGCTTAGCTATTTTTGGTTTAACCTCACCATAATCAACAAAAAGTTTTTCCAACTTACTAGCTGGATATTTATTAACTACTCGATAAGCATCAAGCTCAGCTCGAGTATCCATCCGCATATCCAAGTCAGCTTCTTTAGCAAAAGAAAAGCCTCGCTCAACTTGATCTAACTGGGGTGAAGATACACCCAAATCGAGCAATATCAAATCAAACTGCTGACCTTGTTCTAACAATTGTCGAGCCGCGCCCAAAAAATCTTGATTTATCAATTTGATATTATTTTGGTCGCAAAATGGCTTCAACTGTTCGATTGCAAACGGATCACGATCAACCAAAACTGATTGCTGATAATTCTGACTTATATTTAAAATAGCCTTGCTATGACCACCCATTCCGGCAGTTAGATCAAGGTATTTTTCGCCCTTCTGTGGGCTTAAATTAGAAATTACAGAATCTAATAATACTGGTTGATGTAGTTTTTGTTTTGTCATGTTTTTGTTTTTATCTTCTAGTTAAGGAATCTGACAACTTAGCTGTTTGTTTTTTGTGTTTGTTTTTGAAAGTATATAGAGTTGTTAAATTCATATATAAGGTTCAATCATTCTCTAAAGGGAGACAGAAGAATGATTGCTTGAGAGACTTATATGTACGTGAATTTGGGAGGTGTGTGTTTTTGTGATGTACATCGAAACTTTAGTAGTGGTTTTCGATTATTCCACTGCCAAGTTATCAGATTTCCTAACTAGAATGATGTTAATGTGCGTTTGAATAAGTTGACCTTTATTCCATATCGGGCCTCATTATTCGCCAATATTTACCAGCTCTAACGGCAACTATTGCTCGCTCAATTCCAGCGTATTCTAGTAAGTGTCGCTCGATAGTTACCCTACCCTGCTTTTGATCTAGAATAGCACCAGTTTTGCCTCGTCGAAAACGAACATTGATATCAGCCGTTTTCTCGTCAAGGATACTACCTTGTAAAGCTGGTTCTACTTCTTCGTCCCAAACCGCTTTGGAATAAAGATGTAAATATTTACCAAATCCTCTGGTAATAATGACTCCGGACTCAAACTCTTGACGAAGTTCAGATGGGACAGTTAACCTGTTCTTATCATCCAATTTTCGTTCAAAATAGTCTGATTCCATTGGTTACCTTTCAGATTTAATTTTGTTTTAGTGGTTTTTGTTTTGTTTTTCCACTGACTATATAATACTACCCACTGTAACCCACTGCAACCCCCTTTTTTGCTTTTTATAGTAATTATGGTATAGTTTTCCACCATTCTGTGGATAAAAAATAATCGCCTATCTGTTATGGCGATTATTTTTTGTTTGTTTTTGTTAATTTTTTGTGTTGTGTTTTATACAATATTTTTATCTAAAAAATATTTTGACTATCGATTCCCTGCTAGCTGGATCTACTTGATACAAAATCCATGAACTAAGCAAGAACAAATTTATCAAAACTGACAAAATTAAAACCGAAACAATCAAGTCAAATGTAAAAGCCCGCACCACTATTTCATTACTGCCGATTTTAACCGTTTTCTTGCTAAATCGAGCTTCTTGAAACCAATCAAGCGCTGGATCAATCACTTTTTGATAGATTTTATCAGTCAAAGTCATTTTTTTTGTTTGTTTTTTAGTAGTCATGTTATCATTATACCATAAGCACTATCAAAAGTCAATGGTCAAAAAATACTTTGGATAAAGAAAAAGCTTGGGTATTGTCTAATTTCATCAATTATATTGCTGATACAAACAAATCGCCACTGACGTTGCCAAATTTAATGATTCGACCTTATCTGATTGTTTAATCTTGACCTTATGATCAATTAAATCAATTATTTCTTGACTAACGCCCTGCCCTTCGTTACCAAAAACAAACACTGGATTTTTGACTAATAATTGTTTCAGTTCAATACCAGCATGCGGCGTTGTCACTGCATAATTCAAATCATGTTTTTTAATAAAATCAACCAAATTAAGATTGCGAACAATCTCCAAATCAAACACCGCTCCAGCCGAAGCCCTAATTGCCTCCGGATGATATGGATCGACTGAATTTTCTGACAAAATCAACTGCTTAATGCCAAAGGCCAAGCAAGTCCGCGCAATATTACCCAAATTACCAGCATCTTGGATTCGTTCCAATATGATCATCGATTGATCAAAATCAACTTGCTCTGAATCTGAAAATTCAACTATCGCCAACATACCTGAGCTAGTTTTGACTGGTGAAAGATAGTCTATTAAATCATCACTAACCACGGTTACCAGATTTTGACTAACAAAATCTTTTTCAACCTGATAAATCTTTTGGCTAACGATTAAACGTTTTATTTGATGCTTTTTAGCATAATCTTTGACAAAACTAATTCCATCAAAAATTGTCAAATTTTGCTTGCGCCGCTCTTTAGCCGAATTAGCCAACTTATGAGCTAATTTAACCGTCTTATTCTGCCGCGAAGTAATGATTTCCATCTTACAACTCAGCAATCTTAACCCGTTTTTGACTAGCGTCATCACGATAACGAATCGACACTGTGTCATCTTCTAAGGTGTCAAAATCAATCACCACGCAATAAGGCGTACCAATTTCATCTTGCTTGCGATAACGTTTGCCAATGTTGCCACTATCATCCCACATCACATTACCGAACTTATCTTTCAAAATCTGGTAAACTTGTCGCGCCTTTTTGACTAATTCTGGCTTATTTTTTAAAAGTGGCGACACCGCATAACGAATCGGCGCTAATTGTTCTGGTAAACGCAAAACTGTTCGTTTATTGCCGTCAATCTCATCTTCATTATAAGCAGTGACTAAAATCGCCATCAACAATCGCTCCAGACCAATACTTGGCTCAATTACATGCGGAATCAACCGTCGATTCTCACCTTTGACAATATATTCCATTTTTTTACCACTATCGCGATCAATATTCGACAAATCAAAATCAGTCCGATAAGCCAATCCCATTAGCTCTTCTCGACCAATTGGATAATCAAATTCAAAATCAATTGTCCGCTTCGAATAATGAGCTCGGTCAGCTGCTGGCACTTCTAATTCATGGATATTTTCTTTTTTCAATCCCAAATCAAGCAAAAATTGCCAAATATCTTTACGCCATTTTTCGAATTCCGCTTCCCAATTTTCCGGATCGATAAAATACTCAATCTCCATTTGATTAAATTCACGTGATCGAAAAACAAAATCGCGCGGACTGATTTCATTACGAAACGCTTTACCAATTTGACCAATACCAAACGGTAAATCTGGATAAAAACAATCAACCACATTCTTATAATTAGTAAAAATTCCTTGAGCTGTTTCCGGTCGCAAATAAGAAATCGACTCATCGCTTTCAACTGCACCAACATTAGTCTTGAACATCATATTAAAAGTTTTGGATTTACTTAAAACATTGCCATCTTTGCTCTTAATCCCCTTTTGTTCAATCAACTGGTCCATTTGCTCCATAGTCATCTCTTCTACATCCTTAACTCCAGCGTCTTTAAGAACATGGTCGGTTCGATAACGTTTGTGATTGACTGTGTCTTCACATAATGGGTCGACAAAAGTATCAGCATGACCACTAGCTTGCCAAACTTTTTGATTCATCAAAATTGCTGCATCAACTCCATACATATCGTCGCGTGACTCAACGAACCTCTGCCACCACAATTGCTCGATTTTGCGTTTTAGCTCAACACCAAGCGGACCATAGTCCCAGGTCCCCGCCAATCCACCATAAACATCACTGCCAGGATAAATAAAACCCCGCCTTTTAGCTAAAGAAACAATTTTTGCCATTTTATTATCTGATTGATCAGCCATCACTACTCCATTTTCTATTTATTTTGTTAATTTAATTATAACAATTTTAGATCAGTTTTTCACATTGACTTTTGATTAGTTTTATACTATAATATTAGAGAATGTTTGAGTAGGTTTTGAAAAGGAGGGTATATATGGATAGAAAAAACATTAGCATAAAATTAGGAGAAGACAAACTTCTAATGATTGAAGATATTATTATAAAAAATAATATCGCCTTAATAATTTTAAGTAACATTACATATTGGCAAGATTTTAGAGAATGCGAAGTAGATTTAGAGAATGAAGAATTAAAAAAAATAATAATCAAAAAAGCAAGAACTAATAAAGCATTCTCATCAATCAACAGGATTTTGTTTGCAGCTGACTTAGACGAAGCCGCAAATATTAAAAATCTTTTTGATTTCTTGTTTGATATAAAAAAGATTTAGATCAAAAGATTTTGATAAAAATTAAAAAACCAGCCTAGCAACCCGCTAGGCTTTTTACTTGACTTTTTGGCAAAAATGATGTATAATATAAGTATATACTTTTAAAAAACAAAAAGGATAAAATGAAACAAAATATGAGCAAATTTTTAGAATCATTATTCTATTCTAAAAACAACCAAATCAAAGAACAAGCGAAAATAGTTTATGCTGAATTGACATTATTCAACGAAATCAATCAAGCACTAACCCGTTTTAACAACAAAAAACCCAAATTCAGCGATCTCAAAATCGGCTTTAACAATTATAAATTAGCCGAACAAAAAATTCGCCAATCAATTATTTTTGGCTTAGCTCGTTTGAACTCGCTATTAGCCAACAACAAAACTGAAAATTTATTTGAACAAACCGCCAATCCAAAAGAAAGCTTCAACCAACAGCTAAACTCAGTTACTACCAAAATTAACGCTTATTTCATCTGTAATAATATCAATCAAGAACAATTTTTCAACCAAGGCGTCAAACAGATTTCCTAAATCGTTTTTAGAATTTGTTCAATTTGCTCCAAATAGCGTTCCGATTCTTTGACTTGATTAACTATCAACAAGCTATGCTCAATCATTAACCGCATCAATTTTATGTGATTTTTATGAAATTGACCGAGTGAACTCGGCTCAAACGAACGTTCGCTAAAATTATAATTGTATTTTTGATTAGCGTCTAATTTTTTGCCATTTATATCATAAGATAGATTTATCCCCTCACCCATAATTTCACTTGATTGAAAATAATACCAAATTTTAATCAATCGCAAATCAAGACCTTTGTCCAAACCATAAAAAACCTGATTCAAAATTTCAAACCAACTAGCGTCATCAATATCTCGACTCTGAGCTGAAACGTCTTTAATAATCTGATAAGCTAGCTCCATTCGGTCATAATCTTTGATAATATTTTCGAAATAATGTTCTAATCGCGCTGATGTTAAACGATAAAGATCAGTTCGGCCTTTAATCAATACCAAATTACTAATACTGAATAATTCCAGTCCACCAGCCAACTTTGACTTCGGCTTGCGAACGCCTTTTGCCAGAGCCGAAATCTGGCCATTGGGCGTCAAAAATTGAATAATCCGATCATATTCGGCAAAATTAGTTCGCCGGAGTACGATTGCCTTAGTTTTGAGATAATTAGCCATAAATTATTTGATCTACCGTTTGTTTAATTCGAGCTGGTTTGACCGTAGTTTTATCTAAAATAGCTTTAACATTAGCGCCTGACAGTTGATTGATATTCAATTTGTCGGCCACACTAGAACAAATCATAATAGGAATTTTGTTGCTAATATCTGAACCAACCATCTCATTAATCAAACCAACACCATTATATCCGGGTAACAGCAAATCCAAGATAATCAAATCAAAATCTTGGCTATTGATTAATTCAATCGCTTCTAAGGCGTCTTTAGCGATATTTACTTGATAATTTTTCAAGTTCAATTTTATCAATTGAGCGAATAATAAATCATCTTCTACTAGCAAAATTCTTTTCATAGCAAACTCAATTGTTTAGAATTAAGTAAATCAACATAAAAAGTCACGCCATCTTGATGCGATACCAAGCCAATTTGAGCGTTCATTTTATGAGCCAGTTGATTAGCAATATAAATCCCCAATCCGCTACTTTGGGGTCGAGAAGCGATTTTTTGTGGTGAAACAACCTGATCTGACTTAATCTGACGCCAAAGCTCTTTGGAAATTTTAGGTCCATAATCACGAACCGACAGTCTAACCTTATCTTGGTGCAAACTAACCGTCAGCTCAACAGTACTGTTAGTTTTAGCATAATGAAGCGCATTATCACAAAAATTTATCAAAATTGATTTTAATAATTGAGGGTTGGCAATTGCCAAATAATGACGTTTTTTTGATTTTATTTTGAGATTTTTTTGGTGCAAATGATACCAATCATCAAGCTCAGCCGTAACTTGCTGACAAATAACCACCGGATCAATCGGCTCCAAATCCAACTCAAGCTGATGATTGCTTATTTTTGACAAATCACTAGTCAATCTCAAAGCTCGATCACTAGTAGCCGTAATCTGCCTTAATAATTTTTGCTGAGTTTTTTGGTCTAACTGGTCATCTTCCAAAAAAAGTGACAACTGACGAATCAAGCTTAACGGACTCTTCAATTCGTGAGCAATTGTCGTAAAAGATTGATTATCTAACTCTATTTTAGCTGTCTTATCCACAACTTTATTTTATCACAAATCAACAGCCAATGTCACTTTTTGCAAAAATTACAGATTGTAGCTAATCGAATCGACTATTTTGGCAAAATCAGTCTCAAATTGTTTAGCGTCAGTCGACAAAATAACTGTTTTATCTCTCAGTTTGAAAACTACTGCTGAACCTTCAATATATTGATTAAATTTGCCTCTTAGCAAAATACTATTTTGACCATTGATTTTGACCACTTCTAGCTTCAATTTGCCAGATTTGACCAATGAATCAAACTGATGTTTGACCACTTCATAAGACCGATTCTTGATCTCCAATCGCAAGGCATAACGCGAACTACTATTGATTGGTCTAATTTTCTTCGGATTCAAATAAGCTTTGTAGCTACTGGCACTATTTTGAGCGATATAAACGCTCCAAGTTTTAGGATAAGAAAAAGCCAACCGACCCAAATCTTCTGGCGCTACAAATTGAGTGAAGGGTTGTTTCTCTCGTTCAATAAATTCTTGATTCAAAGCCTGGCTTCTTTTGAGTACTGCTATTGATTTCTCTTGCTCGAGTTTTTTATCAAAATTACTCTTCAAATCAAAATATTTATAACCAACAAAAGCTAAAATTAGCCCAAACAAAATCGCCAAACTAAAGCCAATTATTGAAAGCTTAGAATTGAATTTGTTATTAGGTGAATTTTGTGGCACACTTTGTGGCATCTGCGGCATTTGCGGAACGCCTTGCGGTGGCATCATATTTTGTGGATTATTTTGCATCATACATCTATTATAACGATTTTGGTTAATTTTATCAAATTTTATAAATCCAAAAGCCATACTTTGTTTGGCCATTTTCAAGCCAATCAAGCTTAAAACCGTAGCTAATGATTGTTAAATTAGTCCGATTTTTTAAGATTTTTTGTAACGACCGATTAAAACTATTAGCATAAAAAAGATAAATTATCGTCGTTTCAGCTGGCAGTTTTTGCAATCGAAAATCAGCTAGTTTAATCTTAATATTATGGTATTTATGACAACTAATTTTAGACCACAACACCAAAAAAGGATTGATTTCATAACCGATTGCTTGCTTGATTTGCGGTCCGAACACTCGCAATACTCGGCCATCACCCGAACCCAAATCAACTAATACGTCTTGATTGGTCAAATCAAGCCATTTAACTAGCTTTTTTAATTGTTTATAATGGGTTGGCACAAACGGCGCGCCAAACAAAACTGTTGCTATAAAAACAACAGCTATAACAGCCAAAATAACCCACAAAATTTGCTCCATTTAGTCAATCTTTTCGATTTTTAACTTGGCCTGATCAAGATCATCTTTGATTTCGTCAGCCAATTGCTTAGCCTGTTTGTACTTAGCAATCGCCTGCTCAACCTCAAAATCATCTGATTCGAACCATTCAACTAACTTATTCAAGGCTTCGGTTTTTTGTTTAATTGTTTTCTTTGTCATAAATCTCCTTTATTTGGGCTTTGATTTTTTGCTTAGCAGTTTCAATTTCTATTAACGATTCTTGCTTAAATTCACCTTTGACAATCGAATATCCTCGTGCCAATACCAAATCTGGGTTATAAGCGGCTAACAGATTATTTTTAGCCAAAATTCGCTCAATCTTAAGCTCTATATTAGCCAAAACGTGTTGTTTAGTCTGATTCATGCTATCAGTTATAGTCTGTTTTTGCTGAGCAATCAAATCACTAATTTGCAAAGGTAAATCGTCAATTTTTTGATATAAATTATCACAATAATCATCTTTGTTTGGCACAATCGAACGTGCCAAATGAGTCGGTGTCGCAAAATATTTATCAGCCACCAAATCAGCAACCGACAAATCAATTTCATGACCAATACCCGTCACAATCGGTAATTTGGAATCAAATATAGCTCGCGCCAATCGTTCATCATCAAAGCAACTCAAATCGTCCTTACTACCACCACCCCTTAGAATCGCTATCATTTCAATTTGATTACCCAAATTATTTATTTGCTCAATCGCACTAATTATTTGTTCAGCTGCTGTTTCGCCCTGAACTGTAGTATTTTTGACTACGATTTTTAAAACTGGCCAATTATCACCAATAATTCGTTTAAAATCAGCAAAACCAGCCGAATCGACTGCTCCGATTACGGCAATTTTTTGCGGAATTTTTGGTAGTAATTGTTTATGTTCTGGTTCGAATAAGCCCTCTTTTTTTAGCTCTTCAATCAGCAACTTACGTGCCTTGTTAATATCACCTTTACCGAATGGTTTAACTTGTTCCACTGTCAAACTAAATTTACCCCAAGTAGTCAATTTTGGCC
>PDWI01001891.1_pt1 | contig 32501 bp, 32 predicted proteins | sample 1430891 | NCBI WGS metagenome assembly PDWI01 (sample SAMN01162508, study PRJNA174530) | Oral metagenome, whole genome shotgun sequencing project. | biome: Marine environment; feature: Marine mammal; material: Swab sample of the gingival sulcus; isolation source: swab sample of gingival sulcus... | reverse complement strand
GAAGAATATCTTGTTAAAGGCATCAAAGTAATAGATATATCAAATTGGTTAAGTAAATAAGCAGGATGCCTCTAGGTTTAAATCTAATACAAACTACAGCGTTTTACTCATTTGGTAACTTCAACGAGATTAACATCATTAAAGTTAGCTTTATCTAAATAACTTTTAAAATCCTCTATTTTGTCTAATTTATTAAATTCATCATTAATAATAATATTTGCTTCAGCGCTTACGACACCTTTTGATTCACTAACAAAAGTTACTATAAACTTGTATTCAGACTGCTCAAATGTATAAAGATATGTCTTTGTGTTTCCCGTCATATTATTTTTAAAGGCGCTTCCCTTTGATAAAATAGAAGCGACGGCTAAGTCTTTTGCACCATTTTGAGCATTTATCAAACTGGTGAAACTATTCACTGTTTTTTTTCTCATAATATCTTTAGCTTCTTGTTGAAGATTTACATTAGATTCATTTTCAACAAAATTATAGATAACGTCCAACAGATTTTCAATTTCATAAACTGCTTTCGGCTCGCCGTAATCATATGCACCTATTTTTTGACAAAGTGCCAATGAATATTCATCACTGTATATAAGTTTGACAATCTCTTCATTTTCTGCAATATAATCTATTTCATTAATTAAATCAAGCCCTCTCTGATAAAGTGAAATATTTTCTTCTTTAGAACTAGAGCAACCAACACTAAATGTTAAAACTAAAGTGAGCAACAACAATATCGATTTTTTCATTTAATTATTCTCCCTTTTGTTCAAAGTGATTTAGCTTCATCTGGATTTTGCAAGTTAATTCTAGCAAAACTATACTGAAAAAGCAATATAGTAATTTTGCGTTTGGCAGAATGATTGCAGATGTAAGATAATGCAATTCTGAATTTTGTTTGCTGGTTCTAGCATTTTATCGTGCCTATTGGGTATAAGTGAGTTACGCAAAGACTTTGCTGTGCGATAAAATCAGTTTATTTATATCAACGCCTTAAAGTGTTAGAGAGGAGCATTATGAAAAACATGACCAAAAGACAAAACATGGCAATATTAGCAGCTGTTTTATACCTTACAATTATGACAATAGGAATGTTTATATTGTCTAATGTGTATCACATTAAATATGGTAATCCAGCAATGATGAATGTACTAATTTATTTTGTGTTCTTTGCTGTATTAACGTCCATTGTGATTTACTTTTTGTTCTTTAGAGGAACAGCTTTTAAGAAAATAAAACTTAATTTTTGGATTTTTGAATTTGCAATCTTCGCTATATTAGTATTGTTAGTTCAGGTTTTCTTGGGAGATTACAAAAGTGCAAATATGAATTTAATTTGGACAGTTATAGGGACAACAGTAATGGTGGGAATAGGAGAAGAAATGTTATTTCGAGGCCTTATTTTTACTGCATTTAGAGAAAAGCATGGCGTTTTTATCGGTGTTTTAGTATCATCGTTTGTATTCGGATTCTTACACATAACAAATTTAGTGGGTGGTGCCGAGATTGGTCCCACACTATTTCAAATGGTGAGTGCTGGATTAAGTGGCATTGTATCAGCTTGGGTATTTTATAAAACGGAAAATCTCATCCCGACAATAATTTATCATGGCGTTTGGGATATGATGGGTCTTGTAGGTACAATAGTAGTAGTGGACATAGCATCGTATTTATCATTAGCCCAAACATTATTTGAAACGATAGCAGCAATAGTAATCATTGTTTATATGGTAAAAAATTTGCGCAAAGGATATAAGAACCCAGAGGATGTAACAGCTAAACTAAAAAAGGGAGCATAACATAGCCCTCTAAAAAGTAATCATTATCAAAAGTTTACGAAGAATAAAACTGTACAACAAAAAACCTCGACGTATTGGCGAGGTTTTATTGTAGAAAAAGATTATTTTTCTTCTTCTTTATCGTGTGTTTCAGCGCCACAAGTGCAGGGCACATCTTCATTGCGACTGTGTTCGCAAGTGCAAGTTGGATTGTGGTGTAAATATTTCATTATAAACTCCTTATTTGTAAAGCTTACGCTTTTGTATCGGCCTCAGACTTTTTATACCCATAATTGACAGAAAATATCAATCCTTTAAAAACAAGTTTTTACAAGGCGGCGTTTATATTGTAAAATAAGAAGTGTTTAAGGGGCGATAAGAATGAAAAAAAGCAATATTGAATTTATATCGGCGATGTTAATTTTTGGATTTAATGGTGTTTTAGCTAGTTTTATCGCGTGGCACAGCTATGAAATTGTCTTATCACGAACGATTATCGGCGCGCTGACGATGCTGGCGATTTTACTATTGCAAAGAAAAAAACTCGTCTTTTTTGAAAACAAAAAATCGCTTAAAATGCTGATTCTTTCCGGTGCATTTATGGGTTTAAACTGGCTTTTTTTATACGAGGCATTTAGACAGCTGGGCGTTGGTTTGGCTCAAATTTTAAGTAGCAGTGGCCCGGCACTGGCAATGGTATTAGCGCCCATAATTTTTAAAGAAAAATTATTAAAACACAAAATAGTCGGTTTTATTATCGTGGCAATTGGCATGGTCTTTATCAGCAGTAATGATTTAACGGGCGGAATTAGTTTTGGGCTATTTTGCGGTATTGCTGCCTGTTTGGCATATGCCGGTTTTTTAATTTGTAATCGCTTAGCTACCGCTATTGAAGGCCCCGAGCGCACGATGTGGCAGCTCTTTATTGCGTCCATCATCGTATTGGTCTTTGTCATATATCAAGGCAATGGCATTCCGGCAGATTTTTCAGCAAAGACAATCGTCGCCGTTTTGATACTGGGCATAGTCAATACGGGCTTTGCAATGAATCTTGTATTTACAGCACTACCCAAAGTGCCCTTGCAAAACGTTGCCATTTATGCCTATCTTGAACCTATGTCGGCCCTAATGTTTTCAGCTGTTTTTTGGGGCGAGCGAATGGTTGTATTACAAATTATTGGCATTATAATGATATTGGGCGGAACCGCATTTTCTGAACTGTATACGTCGCGCCAATCGAAATAATGTGCACTTAAAGGCGATAATATCGGTGTGTTTATATGTTGTGCTATTGGGGCAAGTAATGCGAAGCGTGAGAAAAGTTAAACTATTAAATGAAAAATAGCGCAAGTGCTTAGATGAGGACTAAATGAGAATACTACCATTACTTAAATTTGCCTTTTGGAAAGACGTTGACAAAGCTGGGTTTGAATTAAAAAAACTTATAAATTCTTAAATTTTGCTATAGTTAGACAATTATAATATAGAGCATAATGTTGGTAATAAAAAAAACAGAACCGACCACTTGGCCGGCTCTGTTTTTTAGTGTTTTTATAATAACATAGCGACTAGGCGCCAAACCTGTGCAACGACAAATGTTACCACAATGCCGATTGCGACGGGTAGTAACGAGGCAACCCATGTCCACTTTTTGCTGCCCGTTTCTTTGTAGATGGTGTAAATAGTCGTACTACAGGGGTTGTGTAGCAGGCTAAACAACATTAAGTTGACAGCTGTTAGTAAGTTCCAGCCGCCGGCGCTAAACAAGCGCATTAACGCTTCAGCGTCGTCTATTTCAAACATTACACCGGCACCGGCTGCGCCTTCGACCGTCATTCCCGTGGTCAGTACAGTCAGCATCAAAATTGTTGGAATTACGATTTCATTGGCCGGAATTGCAACGATGTAGGCCAATATGATTACACCGTTTAAGCCAAGTAGCCAGCCAAAGGGTTCGAAGATGTTGATTAGATGCTGGGCAATGCTGAGGTGTCCGATATTGATATTACATATTAACCACGTGACCGCGCCGGCCGGCATTGCAAATATAATGGCCCGCCACAGCACCAATAGTGTTCTATCGATAAGTGAAGTATAAATCGTCTGCAATATTCTGGGTGGACGATAGGGTGGCAGTTCTAGGCTAAAGGTGCTCGCTTCGCCTTTTAGCATGGTGCGCGACAGCCACCAAGAAACCGCAAAGCTAAAGAGCACGCCTAAAATGGCGATAAACACGACCGATACGGCGGAGACAAAGCCCGCTAAATAGGCCGGAACTAAGGCGCCCAAGAACAATGTCGCTATCAGAATTTGCGTTGGCCAACGGCCATTGCACAGCGCAAAGTTGTTAGTAATAATGGCAATCAGCCTTTCTCTGGGACTATCGATGACCCGAGCGGCAATAACGCCGGCCGCATTACAGCCAAAGCCCATCATCATGCTCAAAGATTGCTTGCCATGGGCACCGGCCTTTTTGAACATATTGTCTAAGTTGAACGCCACGCGGGGCAGGTATCCAAAGTCTTCTAACAGCGTAAACAGTGGAAAGAAAATGGCCATTGGCGGTAGCATAACTGAAATAACCCAACCGGTTGCCAGATATACGCCATCAATCAGAAATCCGGAAAGCCACCAGGGCATACCAATGGCATTAGCCCCCATTTTCAGTGCCGGATAAATTTTATCGAGGAATAAAGTGGCCAACATCGACGAGGGCACATTGGCGCCGGCAATAGTCAACCCAAAGACACCTGTGAAAAGCAAAATCATCAACGGAAAACCAAATATTCTACTCGTAACCAATCTATCGATGGTGCGATCTAAATTAAATGCCGCCGGCTTATCGGGCCGAATAACTACTTTTTCGCAAATGCGCGTTGCTTCGGCATAGATATCTTCGACAATTTTTTCGTGGACCTGTTCACTGACACTTGAACGAAGTGCCGCGGCTTTTGATAATAAAGTATTAATTTTTTCTGCTTTTTCTGTCGATAAAGCCTTGGGCTTGGTTTCTGCCTCTTTAGCTGCGATGCTCGAATTTGCCGAGTCATCCACGGTTAGGTCGCCCAAATCGCCAGATTTCACAGAATTTATAATAGTTTTATCGGCATCGAGTAGGCGCAGCGCAACCCATTCAGCATTATCTACATCGGGAAATGCCGCTTTTAAAGGTGCTAAAAGTTCATCTACGGCCGTTTTTAATGAAGCGGGAACCGCTTTCATTCTGTGCGGCTGACAAACATATTTGCCAGAAGCCACCTCAGAAATAGCCTCTAATAATTCGGGGATACCCTTTTTTGTTCGCGCTTGCGTCGGTACGACGGGAATGCCTAAGCTGCGCGCCAAGGCTCTATAGTCGACGGTAATGCCGTGCCGCTTGGCCTCGTCCATTAGGTTTAAAGCGAGCACCGCGCGATCGGTAATTTCTAACACCTGTAATATTAAATTTAAATTTTGTTCAAGTCTAGTGGCATCGGCGACGATAACCGTCACGTCTGGCTGACCAAACAGAATAAAGTTGCGTGCGACTTCTTCATCTAAACTGGTCGCTAAAAGCGAATATGTACCGGGCAGGTCAACTAATTTGTATTTGTCGCCGGCAAATTCAAAGCCGCCTTCGGCGCGCGTTACTGTTTTGCCCGGCCAGTTTCCGGTATGCTGTCGCAAACCGGTTAAAGCGTTGAAAATGGTGCTTTTGCCAGTATTGGGATTACCCGCCAATGAAACTACATAGTTCCATTTTCCCATATCAATGCCCAATTTTGTCAATTGACCACTGCAATGCGAAGCGCAATCTGCGCAGGCAGATTTGTCAGTTCTTAAATTTAGTTTTGCCGTTTCTTTGTTCATCATGCGCGGCGCTCCTGTTCTTCAATAGCAATTCTTTCAATCAAAATATAATCGGCCTGTTCTTTGCGCAAACCAATTAAAGAATGCCTTATCGAGTAGGCCATCGGGTCGCCCCCTGGGCTCGTGAATTCGGCGCTGACAATTGTGCCCGGCACAATGCCCAAATCCATAAAGCGCCTTCTTTCAGCGCCTTTGCACTCGGCCAAAATATCAACTATTTTGCCAAGTTCACCTGGCTTAAGCGAACTCAAGCGTTCAGTAGAAATGTCTTCAGTTTTTTTCATACTCTCCCTCTTTGTAGCAATGTCATATACCATAGTATGTTGTATAACAACTGCGCAACTGATCGTTGTACCATTGTTTCACTATAATATTATCACAGGAAAAATATTTTTCAAGTCCAAACGATAATAAAAATCATTATCATTTATTTAAGCTATCTGAAGCCATTTGCTCAGTTGAGTATAAATTGATAACTAAACCACATCGCTTAGATTAATAAAATTTATAGTAAAGATTAGATGATATTACAGATGAAAGGGTAAAAACGTATTGAAAGGATGTGCCATGAAAGTGTTGTTTTCATATCATAAAACAAAATTTATTATCGCAGTTGTCGTCTTTGTGCTGGCCATTTTTTTATTATTGCCGGCGATGCAGCGCTCTTTAATGGCGGTGACAAAGGCAAATATGTCACCAGATACGACTATTGGCTACACAATTGAAGCCTTAAAAGAAATGCGAACAATTTATGGGCCCGCTGGCGCGAACAGATATTTTACTACGCGCTTTACTTACGATATAATTTGGTCTGCGATTTATGTGTTTTTTATCATTAATGTATATACTTTTCTGTTAAGGGAAATAAAGTGCAAATGGCTATTGGGTTTACAAGTTTTGCCCTTTATTGCCGTTGGTTTTGACCTGTTAGAAAACCTGTTTTGCTCAATTTACTTTTTCCAAGGCTACCATGTAATTGGTTTAATTGCGGCGGCAGCGAGTTTGCTAAAATGGTGTATTCTACTGCTGATTTTTATATCATTTGGGCTGTTAATTGCACATAAAATTTATCGAAAGTTCAGTCGCTAGCATTAAAAAGCACCGAAGAAGAAATAGAAAAATACAAAGTGCTTACAAAATAAAAATGTTTTAATGAATCATACTGATAAACAAATAGATATAGTGCGCGGCGACACCGGCGGCAAGGCCGCCGATGGTGTGCGCTAAAATTGCCTTTGAAGTCAATTTTCTAACGTTTAAGGCGTCCATCATACCGACGTGCGTACTCAAATAGCCCGACCAGCACATGCCCATTGCGGTGAATACGGCAATTTCATTTTTGCCTATCAGGCCGTGGCTGAGAAAGTCTTTGACAAGGCTCATCGCCGCGCCGACAGAACCGAGCGATGTAATTGGAAAGGCAATTGCTTCTGATGACTGAAAACCAAATAGCGGCGTTAAAATGGGGCTCAAGTATTCGCCAATGGCGGGTAGCAATGCGACGCCCTCTTTTTTTGCGCCCGTATAGGCGGCAACGCCGTCAACGGTGCTGGGGCCAAATGTTAAAACCATGACCAGTGTGCAAATAATAATAACGCCCGGAATAATGGCAAGGCCGAGCTCGACGCCCGTTTTACCGCCCTCTAAAATGGCGTCGAGAACGCGTTCAAGCGTATTGCCATCGCGAATTTTGCGGTATTTTGTCATGTCAAATTTTTCAGGTATGATCTCAGTATTAAGCGGTCTGGCTTCATCTGTTGCCGATACATTGTAAAACTTTTTAGAGAATTTCATCATTATGCGCACTGAAAAAATAGAACCAATAAAGGCGCCAATATTGCCAATTAAGACGGGCACAATAAATTCGGTGCCGTTGCCCAGCCCTATCATATAGGTCGTCAAAATAAGTCCCATACCAAAGGCCGTGCCCAAGTTACAAAGTGTCGGCAGTTCGTAATCTTTAAAAAACCATTTGAAACCCTTGTTTTCAGCTAGCGAAATAATGGCTGGGTTATCGGACAAATAAGTCGTTAAAATACCGAGTGAGGCGGCACCGGGCAGGCCGTAAATTGGCCGAATGATTGGTGAAATTATTTTATTCACCAAGGCGACGACGCCAAATTCAGACAGTAGCGCCGCAATGGCACCAGCAATGACGGCAATTGCCATAATAAAGAACACGACGTCAATTAACAAATAGTGTGCCGTGTTCATTAGCGTTTTGAACATATTGTCGGCCCCCATAACATGTGATAGGTAACCGAAAAACAAAAAGAATATCAGCAAAAAAATAAAAGTTTCTAAAGAAACAGCCTTTTTAATGCGCATTGGACGTTCCATACTCTCTCCATATTTTTACATATAAAAAAATTTTTACAAGAATATAGTAACGTCTTTTTAGCAGATATACAAGCAGTTTTTTGCTATTCTCTCACTATTTTTAAAATATGCACTTAACAGCTTGACAGAACGCGCAATCGATTTAAAATAAAGGCAGAAGTTAAAACTAAACAATTAATGCCATATCGACAAGCCATAGTATAGCATAGCTGCAAGGAGATAATATGATTTTCGATTTACACTGCGATACCATATCGAGAATATACCAAGACAATACGCAACTCGACACAAACGATTACCATATTTCAACTAAAAAACTGCAAAAGGCAAATTCACTAGTTCAGTTCTTTGCCATGTTTGTCAACATTAACTCGGTAGACGACCCCTTTGTAACCTGCAATGAAATGATTGATGTCTTCGATAAAGAAGTTGCTAAATCTGGCATTATTCGTAAGGGTACAGCGCCAACAGATATTGGCCCCGACCACATTACGGGCGTACTTACAATTGAAGAGGGTGCCGTCTTAAAGGGTAAAATGGCCAACTTAATACACTTTTATAATAGGGGCGTTAGAAGCATTGTATTGACTTGGAACTATCAAAACGAAATTGGTTATCCCAACTATAAATTCACCTATCAACATAAGGGGCTTAAACCGTTTGGCATAGAAGTCGTCAAAAAAATGAACCAGCTCGGCATGCTGGTCGACGTATCACATTTGTCAGACGGCGGTTTTTACGACTGCATTAAATATTCTAACAAACCAATTATTGCCTCACATTCCAATGCCAGAAGTGTGCACAATCACCCGCGCAACCTTACAGATGATATGATTTTATTATTGCGCGACAAGGGCGGTGTAATGGGTATTAACTTTTATAGTGAATTTTTAGATGGTTCTAAACTGTCAAAAGTATCATCAATTGTCGAACACATTAAATACATCAGAAAATTAGCGGGTATTGATGTCATCGCGCTCGGCACCGATTTTGACGGCATAAACTGCGACTTAGAAATAGCCGATATGTCAAAGGTGTATTTACTAAAAGAAGCACTTCAAACAGAGGGCTTTACGGCAGAAGAAATTGATAAAATATTTTATAAAAATGCCTTGAGAGTCTATCGAGAAGTTGTAACCGGTTAATGTTTTTCTAATTGACACAGCCGTGAAATGAGGCGCAAATGATTAAATTTCATAATTTAAGTTTGTTGAACAAGGCTTATTCTGAAGACTGGTTAAATAAAATGTCGGATAGGGGGTATTCGCTAGAAAAGGTTAAATGGTGGCTCTTTGTGTTTAGAAAGCGCGCTGACAATGAAGAAAAAGAACGCTATCAGTTAGAAGTTTTTCCCAAAGCCGGCATATTTTCATCGATGTCAGCTGACGATGTCGTTAAATCTGACGATGCGTCAAGGGCGATTGGTCTAGAGCGCGTCGCCAGTGTTGCACAAGTGGCCATTTATCGCGTTTTAGGCAAACAAAAAGACCAACACTTATACAGCGCACAACAAGAAAAAAGCATCATTAAAAAGACACTTAAAGTGATTAATCTAACAACGATGGTGCCAATGGGGCTAATACTGTTTAGCATGGCACTTAACGCGATTGACAATTTCAATAATTGGCGCACGTCAGATGTTGTCATGTTAGCAATGCAGTTGTGTTTAGTGGCGCTTTTACTAACGCAGTATTTAAATATGAGAGAATTTAATAAGATCAATAAAGCGATATTTAATAGCGCAACTGACAGATTGGTCTATTTAAACAGCAGGGCGAGATATCGGCTAGAAATAGTGATAGGCGGTGTGGGGCTTATTCTGGCGCTGACAGTGTTTTCTATAACTTTTTTAGAAATGAAAACAGTTGACCGCTTTATGCCTTTTTTGATAGTGCTGGCCGTCGCCATATTAGTTCCCGTTTTATGGAATGTCTTTTTAATTAAAAAAATAAAACCAAATCCAAATATAACAGAAACCACCAAAAAACGAATATTTTTTGGCGGTTTAATCGGCGTAACCGTCATTACGGTGGCAATTGTTCATTTAATTATCGATTACTTTTATTAAAAAGGCGTTTAATTTTTTTCGTTGTCTTCTAATCGCGCGCTCAATTTGTTGTAGATATAGCTAATGATAAAACAGAGCATTGCACCGGCAATTAACGCGGCAACGCGCTTGATTGAGTTTTCGCCACTTAAATCGAGAATAATAAATTTGATAACCATGGCAATGGTTAAAATGAGGCCATAGCGCCTGAGATTTTTCATTAAATGCTTGAAACCCACCAATATAGCTATCATTGCAATAATTAAACCAATTACGCTATACAAGACAGAGCCAGCTGAATATCCGTAAGAATAGAGCATGCTCCAGGCCAGTATCAGGTGTTCTGAAAAAATAACCGCGCTAAAGTCATTGTAATCGCCCGTTTTATTTGAAAACAGCAGCTGCGTGTGATGAACAATTACGGCCAGTGCAGATAAGAAATAAACGTAGACGATTGCCTGGTTATCGAGCAATAGAATTTTTAATATGCCAAACAAATAGAGACAGCCACTGACCAGTACGAAGAATTTTTTAATATCTGATAATGCCGAAAATAAGCCCTTGCTTTGTTTTTGTGGCTCATCGGCATTGTCGTTAGAAGTAAAGTAGTTAAAGCGATGTGCGCCAGTCACTAACAATACCGCCAGCGCATAGCCAATTGCAGTACCCCACAGTTGACTTTGTTCATAGTTTTTAAAGAAAATCGGGAATAGCGTTAATGGTAAAATAAAACAGTGCAGCAAAAAGACAATCATCGCCTTTATCTTGGTGCGACCCATTTGCACAGTTGGCAAATGTTTCGACAATAGCAAATAGGCCATGATGCCAACATTTAAAATGCCATACGCAGTAATGATATAAGTTTTAGCAGAATCAGAAATGGCAGACATTAATAAAAGGGTATCAATTAAGGCGATGGTCGAAACCGTTTTTACGGGTAGCGCTTTACCTATTATTTTATTTTTTGCAATTAATAGTAAGGCAGTTATAGAAATACCAGCTAATATCGAAAAACTGTCCAAATTGATTAGCGCAATTGTCAGGCCTATTACAATTGGATAGTAAATTTCAAGGTATTTATCGACATCTTTGAAAAATATGCCGTTGCTGACAAACTGTATGAGATGGCCCAGCAGAAAAATGAAATAGGCCTGTGTCGTTGAAATATCAAGTATGGACACAGTAGAAAATGCGAACTGTATCGTCAGTATCGTCACCATAATGCTTGCTAATACAGAAATGACGATTTGTGGGTTGTTGCGCGTGATGTAACTGCATACATTCATTAAACAATAGACGACTAACAGGGCAAAGATTTCGATACCGTAAATTAAGTAATTAGTGTTTTTTTCACCGAAGAAACTCATTAATGAAAAGAAAGCAAAAAAGTGAAGCACGCCGTAATTGACAATGACCAGTAAAGCGCAAACTAACAATTCCATAGTGTTGCGCTTGCGAACAATAAACAGCATAACAATTGAAATGGTAGTGACAAAGGCGGTTAACATCAATATATCTAAATCGCTAACGGCGAGTTGTAAGCCGAGTGATAGGGCAATTATGCTGCCGACATAGGCAATAATTGTCGTAAAGAACAGGTCGGTGTAAAGTGAAGATATGATAAAGGTCAGCGCCCAAATTGTACACAATAAAATAGTTGTGTTGTTGTCGATAAAACCAAAGGCCATGCGCGCCGACAGAATAGAAATGTAGGTAACGCCGCAGCCGCTGCCCAGCATAATGGAAGCAATGCTGCCCTTGTCTTTTTTTATTCTCAAAAATCCGGCGACTGTCAGCAAAACGCCGACAATAGACACAGCTGACAACTTAATTTCGGGCGTAATTTTATCCCATATCATAACGATAAAAGAACCGGCGCCGACAAACAAAAGCAGTGCTGCTAAAGCGCCAATCAGGTATTTGCCAATCATTACTTCTTTAACCCCTGATACGCTAAAGGATTTGCTAGCGGGCTGCTTTTTGGGCGATTTTGGCGACAAATTGGCATCTTCAATAGCCGGTTTTAGCAGTTCAGCTTTAGGGTCGTTTAATGCGATGTTGTCAGATTTGCGGAGTGCTTTTAGTTCGCGCTCAAGTTGCGCGACCTTTTTTTCAAGTACCCAAATGCGCTCTTTTTCAGTTAACATATTATCACCATCCCAAGTTAGCCAAGTATATGTAGATAATGCGTTTAAACGTATATTTTGATTATAGCACATTAAGGGGATAGTTTATTTTTTAAAAGGTATTTTCTTAAAATAATAAAGGGAAAGTAGTAGCCGATGATGAATGAGTCATTTACTTTTGATGTTTTTGTGAAGTGATAAGGTGTTGGCGCAAGTGCGTTATAGTTAAAAAGATAGCCTTGCATCGTCTTGTCGGGCGAAGTGAAAACGGCTCTTCGTTTGTTTTGACGCCTTTACCAGAAATGGGCAATAGCACGATGCTGTATGTACTATTTTGGCTCATCTATATTGCGTTTTGTATTTTAGTTGATTGGCTGCTCATTAAAAGATACAAGAATTCCAATTAGTCGTCAAAAATATAAGCTAAAATTGAACAGATAATGTTCTTTGACACTTTTGTGACACTTCTTTGTCGTATTCAAGGTGGTATTAGCTATTTTTTTGGGGTAGAATAAAGGAAACAATCGAGCAATACAGAGAAAGACGAGGCAAAAATGAAAAAAATAATGATTTTTATAATGATAGCCAGTTTGGCGATTGGCATGCAGGGATGCAGCGGTAATGCAGCGCCAAATAATGGCACAACAGCTGGCCAAAATGAAACGGTTGCAACGACGCAGGCCGCCAATTTTGAAAACCCCAACTACGTCGCTTATGTCGATGTCGACGATATCATTCGCGACACCACAAAGCTGGGCGGCAATTATGGCGAGTACTACAATAAGTACATCGACTATATTGCACCGAACGGCAAGCCGATTAGAATTGTGGCGGCCGACAAGGTAACGGACGAACAAATGCTAAAGGCCTATAATGTGCTCAGTTTTTATTTGAGCGACACAAAAGATTATAGTAAAACGGCAGTTGCCAATGCCGTGGCCGACAAGGGCGCCGTACTTAATATGCCAAATGGTGCCGATGGCGACGGCAATATGCCCGATGCGGCACTGATCGGTCAGCCGCTCTATCAAATGGAAACGCCGGTTGCCGGCGGTGCGTGGTATCAACAAAATGATTATAGCCACCGCGATGCGTCCTATGAAGAAATTTTTCATATGGTACACGACTACGGCATCGGCACCACGCAGAATCCGGGGGCACTGCCCGAACTTTCGCAAAAGATAAAGTCTGGCCTAGACGCGGCTTTACCAAAAGACAAAGCCGATTGGGGCGGCAAAGGCCTTTGGGGCTTAGGCTCAAAAGATTGGCTGATTTCACTGTCAAAAGAAGGCAGTTTAGAACAAGAATATATCGTCAGTGGCATCGATTCTTTTTACGGTTTATGGGAAGCCTACACGGAAAGCGACAAGGGCATGTGGGGCATGTACATACCTAAAAATAGAGCCGATGTCAAAGCGAAAGACCTGCCGGCTTACCAGATCATTACGAGCTTTATCGGTGAAAATTTAACCTATATGGAGCGAATTGCGCCAGAATTTAACGGCAGCTTTAAAATGAGCTTAGATGCGTCAGAACCGTATACTTACAAATCGCAGTACCTGCAAAATGCTAGGTTAACGGGCAGCAACAACAGCAATCTTGCGGGCAACGCGCTCGATAATGTGCTAATTGGCAATGCGGGCAACAATGCGCTCGACGGCGGCGCGGGCAACGATGTCGTACAGTTTTCCGGCGCATCGACGGAATATACCATCACCAAAAATGGCGATGCCGTCACCGTCAAAGACAACAACGGTCGCGACGGTGAAGATACGCTAAGCAATATTGAAACATTGCGCTTTAAAGATAAAGATTTAGCGGTTGCCGAAATTAAATAATTTTCAGTAGAAAAAACATGTGTCGTGTTCACTTTGTCAAAACATTGTGTATGACACATGTTTTTTATTGTTTTTCTAGAGAAGAAAATTTGATAGCAATTGTTAAAACTTGTCTTTTCGTGATAAAACGACCAAAATAAACTCGTCTTTTCGTGAGGATTTTACAAAAATAAACATGTCTTTTCGTGAGAAATCAACAAAAATAAGCTTGTCTTTTCGTGATTTTGGTGATAAACTCTCTTTAGAGGGGGGATACGATGTTACGCAGAAAAGCTTATCAAACATTGCTTAATTGGAAAAAAAAATCTAATGGAAAAACTGCTATACTAATCGATGGCGCAAGGCGTGTCGGTAAAAGTTACTTATGTCGTGTTTTTGCCAATAATGAATATAAAACAAATATTATTATTGATTTCGGTAATGTGCCTAAAGACATTGTCAAATTATTTGAAGAAGAAAGTTATGATTTAGATACTTTTTTTCTTAAATTATCAACTTTTTACGGTGTAAAACTACATAAAAGAGAGAGTTTAATCGTCTTTGATGAAGTGCAAATGTTGCCAAAGGCAAGACAACTTATAAAGTACTTAGTTTCAGATGGTCGATATGACTACATCGAAACGGGTTCTTTGCTATCAATGCAAAAAAATGTAGAAGATATTATTATTCCGTCAGAAGAAAAACACATAATGTTATACCCTTTAGATTTTGAAGAATTCTTGTGGGCGCTTGGCGATAATACCACATTTACAATGTTAAAAACATTCTTTAACAAAAGAATGCCTTTAGGAAATTTAGTGCATAAAAGAGTGCTAAATCTATTTAGGCAGTATATGCTAGTAGGTGGTATGCCGCAGGCTGTAAGTGAATATATCGATAGTCAAGATTTTGCCAGAGTAGATGATATAAAGCGAGATATTTTAACGTTGTACAGAAATGATATTTCGAAGTTTGCCGGTTCGTATCAGAAAAAGGTACTCGCGATATTTGATGAAATCCCCGGACAATTATCTAAAAAGGAAAAGAAATACAACTTGTCAGCGCTATCAAAAAACGCCAGGTTTAGAGAGTATGAAGATGCTTTCTTATGGCTATCAGACGCAATGATCATCAATACTTGCTTTAATGTAACCGACCCCAATGTCGGCTTATCGTTGAGTAGTGATTTTTCTACTAGAAAGTGCTATATGGCAGATACCGGTCTTTTGGTTACACAAGTTTTTTACGATAATACGTACAATAATAACAATTTGTACAAAGCTGTTCTATTTGACAAATTAAATGTCAATGAAGGTATGCTTATGGAAAATGTCGTGGCGCAAATTTTACGCTGTAGGGGACATAAACTATTTTTCTATTCGCGCACAGATAAAGTAAATAGAAAAAATCATATGGAAATCGATTTTATCCTATCGAACAACAAAAAAGTAATCCCATTAGAAGTTAAGTCAGCGGGCTACCGAAAGCATTCATCACTTGACAAGTTTAATGTTAAATTTAATCAAAAAATAGCAGATTCAATTATTCTTTATCAAAAAGATATTGCGCTAAAAGATGGCATATTACATTTGCCAATTTATATGGCAATGTTCTTGTAAAAGGCATTGCGAGGCCGTTTTACAGCGGCGCTAGTGCTTGCCATTTGCAGCACTTGTCAATATAATGGTAGATAGCATAAAACTAATGGAGACACCATGATTGAATTAAAATCGTTGACGAAAAAATTTAAGGGCATAACGGCGGTTGATGACCTTAATTTGACAATTGAGGGCGGTCAAATATTTGGCCTGCTCGGCCCAAACGGCGCCGGCAAGTCGACGACAATTTCGTTGATTGCCACACTGCTAAAACCAACTGCCGGCACAATTTTATACAGGGGCGCAGACATCGTCGCAAAGCCGCAGTTAATTCAAAAAAAGATTGGTTTTGTGCCGCAAGAAATTGCCCTGTTTGAAGACCTAAGCGGACTTGACAATCTCAAATTTTGGGGCGGCGCCTACGGTTTAGCTGGTGCTAACTTAAAAGAACGCATTGCCGACGTGTCTGAAATAATTGGCATTGCCGACCGCTTAAAGGACAGGGTTCGCGGCTATTCTGGCGGCATGAAGCGGCGGCTCAATATCGGCGCGGCGCTACTTCATCAACCCGAACTGTTAATTATGGACGAGCCGACCGTCGGCATCGACCCGCAGTCGCGCAATCATATACTAGAAGCGGTTAAACAGCTCAACGCCGGCGGCGTCAGCGTCATTTACACGTCGCACTATATGGAAGAAGTTGAGGCAATTTGTAGCCGCATCGCCATTATCGACAAGGGCAAGGTCATCGCTCAGGGCAGCAAGGCCGAACTGATTGCGCGCTTGGGCGAAAGCGCCACAATTATCTTAACGCTAGCCGAAGCCAAGCCGACTCTGGTAGACGCTTTAAGCGCACATGCGGCAATTGATGACATCGCCATCAATCAAAATCAGCTGACGCTGCATTGTCAGACCAGTACGGCGGTAGGCGATGTTTTAAATAGCGCGACAGCTGCCGGCTGCGTCGTGCAAAATGTCACGGTCGAACAGCCCAACTTGGAAACGCTATTTTTAAGCTTAACCGGCAAGTCGCTGCGCGATTGAGGGTGGCTATTCAGTTAATGGTGATGCTTTGAATAAAACTGCCAAACAAATTATTAAAATATTAAACGACGCGGGTTACAGCGCCTATTTTGTCGGCGGTTGCGTGCGCGATTTTTTGCTAAATCAGCCCTATCAAGATATTGATATCGCCACGGCAGCGCGACCCGAAGTGGTATTGACGCTATTTGACAAGGCGTTGCCAACGGGCATTGCCTACGGCACGGTAACAGTTTTTCGCGACGGCCAAAATTTTGAAGTGACAACTTTTCGGCGCGACTACGATTACAGCGATGGTCGGCGGCCCAATGTAGTGGCCTTTAGCGACAGCATTGCCGTCGATCTGAGCCGGCGCGATTTTACAATTAACGCCATGGCGCTGACGGCAGCGGGCGATTTAATTGATCCCTATGGCGGCAGTGCCGATTTGGCGGCCAAGTGCATTCGCACGGTCGGCGTAGCCGCCGATCGCTTTGCCGAAGACAAGTTGCGCAAGCTGCGCGCCGTGCGCTTTGCCGCTCAGAAAAACTTTAAACTAGCAGCCGGCCTAAAACGCGCTTTAATGGCCGATCCAAATTTAGCGGGCGTCAGCGCCGAGCGCATGTTTGGCGAACTCAACAAAATTTTGCTGGCAGAGCATGCCGCCTATGGCTTACAGCTGCTGGCCGACTGTCGCCTACTGGCTGAAATATCGCCTAAATTAAATGATATGGTTGGCTTTGACCAGCACAATCCACACCATAAATACGATTTATTTGAGCACACTCTGCGCACCGTTGCGGCGGTGCCGGCCGATTTGGCGCTGCGCTGGGCGGCGCTGCTACACGACATTGGCAAGCTCGACACGATGACAATTGACGCTGACGGCATCGGCCATTTTTACGATCATCAAAGCCATTCGGTCAGCTTGGCAGAGCAGTTGTTAAAGCGCTTAAAGGCGCCCAAACAACTGATAAAAAAAGTGCTCGGCCTAATTGCGCATCACATGTATCGGCCGCTGCTAACCGATAAGGCGCTGCGCCGCTGGCTCAACAAAGTGGGTGGCGATTCAATTGAACAAATGATTGACCTAATGCGCGCCGACATGCTGGGTACCGGCACGCTCGATGGCACCTTTGCCGATCAATTAAGGCTTGAAGTGGCACGCTTGCTGGCGCAAAAGCCGGTGTTTAGTCGCGCCGATTTGGCAGTTGATGGTCATTTGTTGATGGCGCAATTTGCCGCGCTGCGGCAACGGCCAAAACAACTTAAAGCAGTTTTTGAACATTTGGTGGCGGCCTGTTTAGAAAATCCGGCCAACAACAGCCAAGCGGCGCTGTTGGCGCTGACGGCCGACTGGTTGTCGGCAGCTAATGACAAAAGTGGAGGCAATAAATGAAGCGAATTGGCGCCCTAATGATAGTGATATCGTTGGCGATTATCTTATTTGTACCCGTCGCCAGCAAGTTCAAGTTTTTCTTGGGCGGCTTTGGCATCGTCGGCGGCTTGGTACTAATTGGCATAGCGGGCTATTCTTATTTAGATTAAGTAGTGCTAACACACTAAATTTACGATTTATTCATTTAATAAAGTGGCAGGTATGTTATAATGCAAAAGGCCTTAAAGCGCAAAGTGATATAGGAGAACTATGTTTATTATCGTCGGACTGGGCAACCCCGGTCGCAAATACCAGGGCACGCGTCACAATGTCGGTTTTGATACCATCGATTACATTGCGCGCAAGCACGACATTAAAGTCAATAAATTAAAACATCAGGCGCTAATTGGCGAGGGTCACATTGCCGGTCAGCGGGTTATTTTAGTTAAGCCGCAGACCTATATGAATTTAAGTGGCCAGTCGGTGGCGTCGCTATTGCGCTATTACAAGGTAAATCACAGCCAGCTCTTTGTCGTTTACGACGACATCGACATTGCCGTGGGCGCTCTGCGCATACGCAAAAAGGGCAGTGCCGGTACGCACAATGGCATGCGCAATATCATTTATTTGCTAAAGCGCGACGACTTTCCGCGCTTTCGCATCGGCATTGGCCGATCCGACGTCATGGCGCTGCGCGACTTTGTGTTGACGCGCTATCAAACAGACGAAGTGCCGCTGATGGAAGCGGCGATTATGCGCTGTGAACGGGCAATTGTCAGCGCATTAAGCGACGGCTTAGACAAGGCGATGAGCAGTTACAATGGACAGTAAAAGAGATATTTTAGAAATACTAAGTGGCGCAACCGAATACAAGACGTTGCGCCGCAATATGCAAGGTGGTCTGTTTCCGCAGGCGGTATTCGGCGTCGAATACGGCTCTTTTATTTTAAATATTATCAGCTTGTATCACGCGGTCGACAAGTTGGTAGTAGTGGTTGAAAACGAAGCCGTCGGTCGCCAGTTGCAAGACGATTTGGCGGCGCATATCGATAAAATTTACTTATTTGACAAACTGGAAATGACTTTTTTTGATGCCTATTCACATTCGCATCAGGTTGAAAACGCGCGGCTCAATGCACTCTACCACTTGTTAGAAGACGACGCCGGCCTGTTTATTATGCCGGTCGACAGCATGTTTACGCCGCTCAATGCACCGCTTTACTACTTAAATGAACGGCTCAGCTTTGCAGTTGGCGACACAGTTGAACGCGATGCCTTTTTAGCTAAATTGGTCGAATACGGTTATACGGCTGAGCCGGTCGTCGAGGCAACCGGCCAATTTGCCGTGCGCGGTGGCATTGTCGACGTGTTGCCGCCGCTGGCCGAGCACCCTTTGCGCATCGAATTTTTTGGCGACGAGATCGACAGCCTGCGCATTTACGATATGACGACCTTGCGTTCAATTGAAAATATCGCCGCCGTTACAATTAGGCCCTGTCGCGAGGGCCTGCTATTTGGCGAACAGCTTGAAACGGCTATCGTGACTAACAGGGCGCGCTTGACGGCTGCCAAAAAGGGCGCGCGCCAGCGCCTGCTGAGCAAGGCTATCGAAGAGCTATCAGAGGGCATTGCGACCGATATGCGCTATCAAATGCTGCCGCTTTACCTACCAAAAACCAGTTCTATTTTCGATTATATCGGCGCGACGGTAACGCTTTACTGGCATTATAATCGCATTGTCGAGCGCAATAAATCGCGCTATAGCGATTGGCTAGAACGCTTTAAGCAACACTTTGAAAAGGGCGAAGTACTGGCTGAACAAATAGATTTAATGCTGGCGCCCGAGGCTTGGCTCGACGCCGTTCAACACGCGAACAGCCTAATATTTTCCGGCTTAAAGACGCCCTTACAGTACATTAGATTGAAGAGCATTGTCGACTACCACTTTCGCGAGGCAAGCAACTACCATCAGCAGGTCGACTTGGCCAAGGCCGACATTGGCCATTGGCTGAGCAGTGGATATCGCATATATATTTTTGTTTCGGGCGATGAAAAGGTCAGCGGCGTCAAAAAAATGCTGGCCGCTGGCGGGTTCGACGAAAAGGTCGCCTTGACGGCGCAGTCGGCGGCGCCAATTAAAATTATTGAACGCGCTTTACCGAGTGGCTTTAGCACCGATACTTTTAAAACTGTCGTCTTAACCGAGCGCGAACTATTAGGCAAACGGCACCAAATTAAGCGGCGCCGCGTCAAACACGCCCGGTCAATTAAGTCGTTTACCGATTTAGCAGTTGGCGATTACGTCGTACACGACACGCATGGCATCGGCAAATATCGCGGCGTCTTTCAACTGACGGTCGACGGTCAAAAAAAAGACTTTTTAAAAATCAGCTATAAAACCGACGACGTCTTGTACGTGCCGGTTGAAAAAATGGAGACGCTGCAAAAATACATTGGCGCCGACGTCAGCAAGGTGCGGCTCAGCAAGTTAGGCGGCACAGAATGGACCAAGACCAAACAGCGCGTCAAAAAATCGGTCGTCGATATGACCGACGAACTGATTGCCCTGTACGCCGAGCGCAAGTCGCAAAAGGGCTATGCCTTTTCGGCCGACGGCCCTTGGCAACATCAATTTGAAGACGATTTTCCGTATGAAGAAACCGACGACCAACTGAAGTGCATTGCCGAAATTAAGGCCGATATGGAAACGGCGAAGCCGATGGATCGCCTGCTCTGCGGCGATGTCGGTTACGGCAAAACCGAAGTGGCAATGCGCGCCATCTTTAAAGCGGTAAGCGATTCTAAGCAAGCGGCCATTTTAGTGCCAACTACCATTTTGGCACAGCAGCACTACGATACGTTAACGCATCGCTTTTCGTCCTTTCCGTTGACAATTGCAGTGCTTAGTCGCTTTCGCAGCAAGCGCGAAATCAATCAGGCGCTCGACGACATTCGCAGCGGCGTCGTCGATATTGTGGTCGGCACGCATCGCCTGCTGTCAAAAGACGTCGTCTTTAAAGATTTGGGCCTGTTGGTCGTCGATGAAGAACAGCGCTTTGGCGTCAAACACAAAGAAAAAATTAAACAACTAAAGTCGAATATCGACGTTTTAACGCTGTCGGCTACGCCGATTCCGCGCACGCTACACATGAGCTTGGTCGGCATTCGCGACCTTAGCACCATCGAAGACCCGCCCGAGGCGCGCTACCCGATTCAGACCTATGTATTGGGCTATCAACCGGCGGTAATACGCGAGGCGATACTGCGCGAAATCGAGCGGCGCGGCCAAGTTTACTTTGTGCACAATCGGGTACACGATATTGCGCGCATCGCCAATCAACTGGCCAATCTGGTGCCGGAGGCAACCGTGTCGTACGCGCACGGCCAAATGAAAGAAGACGAGCTAGAGCGCCGCATGTACGCCTTTATCAATGGTGAATTTGACGTGTTAGTCAGTACGACAATTGTCGAAAATGGGCTCGATATCGGCAATGTCAATACGATGATCGTCAACAACGCCGATCACTTTGGCCTGTCGCAGCTCTACCAACTGCGCGGTCGGGTCGGCCGCAGCAATCGCTTGGCCTATGCCTATTTAATCTACCAGCGCGACAAGGTGCTGACCGAAATTGCCGAAAAGCGCCTACAGGCGATCCGCGAGTTCACCGACTTGGGGTCGGGCTTTAAAATTGCGATGCGCGATCTCGAACTGCGCGGCGCCGGCAGCATATTGGGGGCCGAACAGCACGGCCATATGTCGGCGGTCGGCTACGAAATGTACACCAAATTGCTCGAAGAGGCAATTGCCGCGGCCAAGGGCGAAACGGTGGCAGCGCCAATTGACAGCTCGATAGAAATTGCTTGCGAAGCCTATATACCGGAATACTACATCGCCAATCCGAAGTTTAAAATTGACGTCTATAAGCGCATTTCGGCAATTCGCCAAATTGACGATAAACTGTCAATTGAAACGGATTTAATAGATTTATATGGCGATTTGCCGCGCCCTGTAGCAAATTTAATCGCCGTTGGCTACCTGCGGGCAATGGCCGTCAAGCATCGCTTTGAGCGCATTGTCGAGCAGGGCGGTACGCTACAATTTATTTACGATGCGACGGCACAAATCAATCCGCTGTTGATTTCTATTGTACTATCAGAGTATAATGGGAAAGAACTAATTTTTAAGGGAACAAACCCGCCGCTGTTTCAGTATAAAGCAAATAAAAATCAAAAGCTGAAACAGAGCCTGTTGATGATTGCAACGCAGATTATCGGCGTCGTCGACAGCGCCAGTAAACAATTAGAAGACGAGGAGTAAACGATGAAAAAAATATTGGCAATGGCATTAATTCTAGTATTGGCATTAAGCAGTGTGGCCTGTTCGGGCAATCAAGCGAATAGCGACCAAGTGCCAGCACAAATTGAAACGGCCAAAAACGGCAATACCGTCGCTCAAGTGGACGACAAAAAAATTGATTTAGAAACATTTAAAAAGAGCTATATATTAATGGCGCTGAACCTGCGTTCGCAGTACGGCGAAGACGTCTTACAGACAGATGTCAACGGCAAGAAGTTGGCCGATATAATGAAAGATCAGCTGATTGACAGTTTAGTTAATCAGATTGTCATCGCCGAATACTTAACGGGCGACGGCTTTACATTGGACGAAGAAAAGGTCGCGCAAAATGTCGAATACTACAGGCAATCAATTGCGCTTTTAGAGAGCAATGAGATAATTTTAGCTGAAAACGACATCGATGACGCCTTTATCAAACAGCGCGTTGAAGCGGAAATGTATCTAGTAGAATTATACAATAGAATTAGTCAGCAAGTTATCGATGGCATTGATTTTGATTCAGCCGAAAGACAAAGCGAAGTCGTCAAGGTTGAAGCACAGCACATTTTAGTTAAAACGCTTGAAGAAGCCAATCAAATCATTGAACGACTCGATGGCGGAGAGGCGTTTGGCGACTTGGCAAAAGAATTGTCGCAAGACCCCGGCAGCGCGGTCAACGGCGGTAGCCTTGGCGCATTTGGCAGGGGCGTTATGGTTAAACCGTTTGAAGATGCCGCTTTTGCGCTCGAAGTAGACGGCGTATCAGAGCCGGTTGAAACGCAATTTGGCTTTCACGTCATCAAGCTCAACAAAAAAATTACAATTGGCGATTTGAAGGCGACCGAAGAAGGCATGGCTGAACTGGCCAGTATGAAGCGCCAACTGGCCGAAAGCGAGTCGGGTCAGAAATTTTCTGAAAAAATTGACGAATTGCGTGAAATGCACGACATAAAAGAATATTCAGAAAAAATCGATTTACCAGTTATTGAGTCGGCGACGCCAGAAGCGACGTCAGAAGCAGTTGAAACAACTGACGCTGATGCAACAGCTGAAACGACCGAGAGCACTGAAGTAGAAACCGAGACGACCACCCAATAGTGCGAGTATAAAATGAAAAAAAACAATTCATTTGTCAATGTTGCGCTCGTTTACAGCGCGACCTTAATCGTCGTCAAAATAATTGGCGCCGTCTATAAAATATTTTTGGGCAATTTGCTGACCGATAGCGCTGCGAGCTACAATGCGTTTTCGTACCCCTATTTTAATGCGATGCTGGCCATTACCACGGTCGGCTTTCCGGCGGCAATTGCCAAAGTAATTTCGGAATACTTAGCCGAAGACAATATTTTGGGCGCCGAGCAATTGTTTGCCGTTATGAAGCGCTTTATGTTGATTATTGGCTTTACGTCGACGGCAATACTGTTTGTGGCGGCGCCGACAATTGCCAATGTGGGCGGCAACCCCAAGGCGGCGCTGTCGATGCGCGCCATTTCGTTGGCGCTGGTCTTTGTCGCCTATATGTCGGCCTACCGCGGCTTCTTTCAAGGCCATTCAAATTTATTTCCATTTGGCATGTCGCAAATTGCCGACCAAATCGGCCGCGTCATCATCGGCATTGCACTGACCAGTTATTTATTGCCCTATGGCGATGAATACGCTGCGGCCGGTTCGACATTTGCCGCCACGCTGGGTACGGCCTTTGGCATGTTGACGCTGTTCTATTTTAGAATGCGCTTTAAAAAAGAAAATAGCTTGACGACGACGCTAAAGATTAAAATGTCACAACACAAGGCCGAAATTAAGCGCGTCGTCACCATTGCCATACCGATTATCATCGGCGCTTCGGTGATGCCAATGGTCAATATGATCGACAGCTTAATTATTATCAATCGACTAAAAGAGATTGGTTACGCTCAAGTTATTGCCGATAATTTCTATGCTTATCACGCCTATTTTTCGGCGTCGTTGGTCAATTTTCCGCATGTTTTATTTATCGCCATTCAGGCCAGCTTGCTGCCGGCGGTATCTTATTTAATTGCCGCTAAAAACTTTAAGGCGGTTGGCGAAACCATTAAAACGGGCATAAAAATTGCCTTTATCATCGGCGTGCCGGCGGCGCTCGGCCTGTCGATTTTGGCGCAACCAATTATTACCTTGCTGTTTCCGTCGAAGCCAAATGTCATACTGTACACACCGGGCATTTTGACAATAGCCGCCTTGGCGCTAATACCACTGTCGCTATTTCAGGCCACGACCGGCATTTTACAGGGAATGGAAAAGCAAAATTTACCGGCGCTCAATTTGTTGATAGGCGCATTGGTTAAAGTTATCGTCTGTTATATCTTAGTTGGCATACCGGCGATTAACGTCAAGGGGGCGGCAATTTCGACGCTGTTGGCATTTTTTATCGCCGCCGTACTCAATGTGCGCACCCTGTTTAAATTGCACAAGCCGACCTACAATATTTTCAGTATTATCGTCAAACCGCTGATATCGGCGGGCTTGATGGGGTTGGCAGTTTGGTTTAGTTTTAAACTGCTGGACGGCGTAATTGGCTTTAGGCTGGCGACGGTGCTGAGTATTTTAATCGGCGTGGCCGTTTACGGCGCTTTAATCATTGTGACGCGCGCGCTCGACAAAACCGATTTAGCATACCTGCCCGGTAAAAAATACTTGGCGAAAGTGATAAGGTGATACAATGCATCAACTGACAATTGTCGGCCTCGGGCCGGGCGATAGCGCCTATTTGACAATGCAGGCGCTAACCACACTACAGGCCGCCGAGCGCGTTTTACTGCGCACGGCACAACACCCCATTGTCGATCAATTGGCGGCGCAGGGCATTGCGTTTGAAAGCTATGACGACTACTACGAAAAGGGTGCAACTTTTGATGCCGTCTATCGGGCAATTGCCGACGATATTTTAACGCGCTTGGCAGCTGGTCCGGTGGTTTATGCCGTGCCGGGCAACCCGTTTGTCGCCGAGCGAACTGTCGAATTGTTAAAGGCGGCATATTCAAATATTGAATACGTACACGGCGCCAGCTTTATCGACGCGCTGATAACGGCCTTGGCGATTGACCCCGTCAATGGCCTGCGCATTGTCGATTCACTCGACCTTAAGCCATTTATGCAGTTAAACGACGACGTTTTGGTCTGCATACAGTGCTACGATGCGGTGGTTGCCAGCCAGCTCAAAATTTGGCTGGGACAAAATTTTGACGATGAGCAGCCCGTATTGGTGGTTCAGTCGGCCGGTATCAAGGGCAGTCAAAAAATTACCGAATTGCCGCTTTACCAGCTCGATCGCCATCGACAGTTCGACCACCTAACCAGTGTCGTCATCATCCCGCAAGCCGACCGGCGCCGCTATCAACTAGCGCAGCTGATGGACATTGTTAAGCTGTTGCGCTCGGAAAATGGCTGTCCGTGGGATCGCCAGCAGACCCACCAAAGTTTAAAAGACAATTTGTTAGAAGAGGCCTATGAAGTGGCCGAAGCGCTTGAAAAGGGCGATTTATTTGAACTGGAAGAAGAACTGGGCGATTTGCTGCTACAGGTTGTCTTTCACGCCCAAATCGCCAGCGAAAATGGCGACTTTATGATGACCGACATCACCGATGGCATCAGTCAAAAGCTAATACGGCGCCACCCACACGTGTTTGGCGACGATACGGCCCAAGACGCCGAACAGGTTAAGCGCAATTGGGAAGCCATTAAGCGCGCCGAGCGCCAACACGATACGACGGCACAGGTCATGGCCAAGTATTCAAAGGGCTTGCCGGCGCTGTTTAGAAGTGAAGAGGTAATTGGCAAGGCGATAAAGTCCGGCTTTGATTGGGAAAACGTCGATCAGGCAATTGCCAAAGTTAAGGAAGAAATAGCAGAACTGATTGAGGCGATAGCGGTCGGCGATAAGGGCCATATCGAAGAAGAACTGGGCGATTTGTTATTTGCCAGTTGTGTCGCCGCCAAAAAGTTGGGCATCGCGCCAGAACACGCCTTGCAAAAGTCGGTCGACAAGTTTATCGCGCGCTATCAGCGCATGGAAAAACTGCTTGAAAAGCGCAGTTTAGCGCTAAAGACACTCGATTTAGCAGCGCTGGTCGCTATCTGGCGCGAATCGAAGTAAAAATCGTCATTTTTTGCAAAAAAAAATCAAAAAACACTTGATAAATACAGTTATTATGAGCTAATATGTACATAGCTATTAAAATTCATACATTGATTAATAAGGAGGTAATGTTGTGAATAAAGCTGAATTAATTTCGAGAATTGCCGAGCAAGCGGGATTGACAAAAAAAGATGCCGAAGCTGCTTTAAACGCTTTTATGGACACCGTTGATGCATCACTTCGCAAAGAAGAAAAAGTACAATTAGTTGGCTTTGGTACCTTTGATGTTAGGCACAGAAAAGCAAGAAAGGGTAGAAACCCAAGAGATCCTAAGAAAATGTTAAACATTCCAGCATCAAAAGCACCCGTTTTCAAAGCTGGTAAAGCACTTAAAGAGTCTGTCAACGGTAAAAAGAAAAAGTAGTTTTTTTTAATAATTTGATGAATAAGAGCAGCATGACGTTAGCAGAAGTCATGCTGTCTCACTTTTTTTGGAGGAGACCTTGAAAATTACGCGTGAAAAGGTGAATGATTTTGTTCAAGTATTATTGGGCATGTTCATTTTGGCGTTTGCGATTGCCGCCATTTTAAAGCCGAATGCCCTCGTCACCGGCGGCATTACCGGTATTTCATTTATTATGGAAACGCTCTTTCACATCGATTACACGATTGGCTATTCGATTTTATCAATTGCCGTATTGGTGGCCACGCACTTTACCTTGGGCTGGCGCGAAAGTCGCAAAATTTTGATATTGTCAATTCTATTTCCAATTGTCCTCATGGTGTTTAGCCGCTTTAACTTTAATTTGACGCAAAATGACTTATTTTTGGCATCAGTTTACTATGGTGTCGTCGGCGGCATTGGCACCGGCCTGATTTTAAAAAGTGGCTATTCATCGGGCGGCACCGATTCAATTGGCAAAATTATTCACAGAAAATTTTACCCCTTTATATCGATGAACTTAATTATCACGATAATCGATTTGGCGATTATACTGTTGTCGATGTGGGTTTACGATTTGCGCATTGCGCTGTACGCCATCATTACGCGCATCGTCTTCTTGAAGAGTACCGATATGGTGATGTTTGGCTTTAGCAATAAATTAGTAAAGCTGGAAATTATTTCCGATAAGCACACCGAAATTGAAGACTTTATTATGCACCAAGTTAAACGCGGCATTTCTAAGTATACGATTGTCGGCGGTTACAGCAATCAGTCGCGCATTAAAATTGTAACGATCTGTTCGCCGCGCGAATCGATGCTCATTAAGCGCTTTATCGCCAAGGTTGACCGCGCCGCCTTTGTCGGCATTTTGCCGGTTAGCTCGGTTTGGGGTATGGGGGTTGGCTTTCGCGGCTTAGACGACGATGACGACAGTTTTAGCTAATGGTAGGGGTATGTCAATGACTGATAAATTAAAAGTATTTCGCGCAGAAATTGATGTAATTGACCGCCAGTTGGCCGATTTATTAGAGGCCCGCTTTAAGCTGTCTGAAAAAATTGGCGAACTTAAAAGGCAGACCGGCGCTGCCGTTTACGACCGGCGGCGCGAACAAAAATTGCTGGCCGGGCTCAACGAGCGGGTAACCGCGCCCTATCGCCAAAATATTGGCGCCGTTTATCAAACGATTCTAGAAGAGAGCAAAAAAATTCAAAGATAAAACCATGTGATAGCTGGTCACATGGTTTTGTAAATTTTTTTTCGATGTCCGATTGATAGCGCAAGTATTACCAGTTTTCTGTCTTCAATCTGGCAAATAAGTCGATAGCTGCCTATGCGATAGCGCCATAGGCCACTTAAATTAGAGGCAAGACCTTTTCCTTTTTCTCTAGGGTTTTCACAATGGGTCAAGTTTTTATCAATCCAATTCTTGATAATTTTTTTGGTGTAATTGTCGAGTTTTTTAAATTCTTTATCAAACCTTGCTGTCGTTTCTAAACGATATTTCATAGTTCTAGCTCATCCCATAAGTCTTTTATGGGTCGGCTCTTTTTACCACTATTAACATAATCGCCGTATGCTTGCTTGGCGATGGCAATATCGTATTCATCTTCTATTTTTTCAAATAGAGCAGTTTTAAAAGCTTCGCCAATCGACATTGCATGAATGTTTGCATAGCTTTCAACTAATTCTCTTTCTTCTTTTGTTAAGCGAATTGAAAAAGCCATAATAATCTCCTTTCCGTTATATAGTACATTGTACTACGGAAGGCGTTATTTGTCAAAATTTTAGGTTGGCGGTTGATAGCTTTAAAAATTGCCAGTAGTAAATTTATTTGAAGTCGCCAATACTTGATAGTAGACGTCTAAGGTCGATTTGCGGGCGTCAATTTCAGTTAGCAAACCCTGTTCTTCGTAGTAGTGCTTGAGCGGCTTGGTATATTGGCGATAGACGTCAATTTTGTGCAGTATATGTTGAGGGTGGTCGTCTTCGCGCCAAATTAACTTGCTTTCGCAGCGGTCGCAAATGCCTTCTACCTTGGGCGGGTAGATAATATTGTTAAAGACGGCGTAGCAGGTTGGGCAAGTGCGGCGCGCTGCCAAGCGCTTGACATCTTCTTCGGCGTCAGAATCAAAGTAGAGCACGCTGTCGATGCTGCGGCCGTGGTCTTGTAGAATTTGGTCGAGCGCTTCAGCCTGATTGATATTGCGCGGAAAACCGACGATGACGATGTTCTTCTTTGCAGTAATGCGCGCTTTTACCATATCGATGACGATGTCGTCATCGATAAAGTCGCCCTGTTCAAATTGTACTTTCATCTTCTGACCCAATTCGCTGCCCGAAAAAATTTCGCGCCGAACCAGTTCTCCCGTCGCCAAAATGTCAAAGCTAAATGTTTCGCGCAGTTTGCGCGCAACGGCGCCCTTGCCGGCACCGGGTAGACCCATCGTTAAAATAATCATAGCACGCTCCTTATCATGTAAATTGGCCTGTGATATAATAATTATATCATAGATGTACAAAGGGGCAAGTCAAATGCAAAATAAACTGGTTTTAGAGGCGATAAGGCGCCACAATCAGCGCGCTAAGCAAATTAAATTGTACGCCAAATACGCGGCTGGTCAGTACGACGTGATCACTTTTTTAGATTACGACCAAACGACGTTGCTACCGATTTATTCTATTACTAAGGCGCTCACCTGTGCGGTCGTCTTACAACTGGCCGAACAACGCGGTTTGTCGTTAAATCGCCCGCTGTTAGACGACCTGCCCTACGAAGTGAAAAATGACGCTTTCAAGCAGCTGACGGTTGCACAATTTGCCAATATGACAACGGGCATCGATTGGCATGAAATAGACAGTTATCAAAGGCCGAACAATACGTTTGAAGCCTTTGTAAGGGCAGCTGAACCGCTCGATTACTTATTTTCGCGGCCGCTTAATAAATCGGCTGGTTTTATCTACAACAGTGCGGCAACACATGCCTTGGCTCATTGGGCGGCGGCAGTTAGCGGCCAATCATTTGAATTGCTCGTCGCGCAAATGCTATTTGAACCGCTTCAAATTGAGCGCTATCAGTGGCAGCGCGACGCGGCGGGCTGCGTCTATGGCGGTCACGGCTTGGCGCTGACTGGCGACGATTTTATCAAGTTGCTGCCGCTGCTGGCCAGCGGTTACTACGGCGCCAAAAAGGTGCTAGACGGCGCTGTAATAAAGCGTCTTCAGCAGCAGGTCGTCGCGCGCGCTTACGGTCGCTATGGCTACGGCTTTGGCCTGTGGCATGGCAAAATAAAAAATGCACCATTTATCGGTGCATTTGGCAACGCCGGTCAGCGCATTTACTACTTTCCAACGCTTAAACAAAGTCATGCCTTCTTGGGCAATACCAAACCGGAATTTGGCATTCAAGAGGCAATCTTAAAACATATTATCTAATTGTTACTGACCGGACAGTTTGCGGGCAATTTGCTCGTAGCTCATATCAGAACTGAGCTTAAAACTGCCCACTTGCAAGCGCGTGCCGACGCCCAATTTGTCGACCACTTTTAAAAATTCTGTGGTATCCTTAATGATACCGGCATCCTTTAATTGCTTGGCAATGACATTGCCCGACGAACCGCTACGAATTGTAATCGTCTTGCTGACGACGCCCGGCGGGTTGGTCGCAACGGCAGTTGTTGCAACGGGGGCCGTCGTATTTACTTCGCTAGCTGGTTCAGCCGTCGTAGTAATGGCTTCTGTCATTACAATGCTGACCGTTTCATCGGTTGATGCAAAAGTCGCACTGGCCTCGGCCGTCGATTGTTCGGTAAAAAAAGTCGAATCTAGCGGCATGGCGTCATTTAGCTTCCACGACACGACGATGAAAATAACTGCTATTATAACGAGCGAGATAATGACGTCGCTCAAATCGTATAAAATATCTTTTAATTTTTCCATAGTGCCTCCCACACCATTCTATCACATCAGCGCCAATTCGTATAGTTCGTAATTAAAATTTAAAGTAAACTGGCGCCGACTGTGTTATAATAGTAGCAATCTATTGCCAAGTGAGGATAATTTGAAAATATACTTAATGCGACATTACAAAGTGAAAATGAAATTTGCCAAGCGCTACGATAGCGCCGGCTATATGCGCGCCAGCATCGAATACAATCAGCACGACGTCTATCGCGGGGCACCGAGCGGCCAAGTGGCGGGTAGATTATACGCTTCTGCCATGCAGCGCGCCATCAAAACGGCCCAGTTGGCCTTTGCTAAAACGCCCGAAATACTGCCCGGCATCCACGAAGTGACAATGAAAGACTACGTGCAAACCGAACAGACCAAGTCGTTGATTTGGTGGGAATTTATGGCGCGGCTACACTGGTTTCTCAATAAAAATACGCAGTATGAAACGCGCGATGAAACTTTTGCACGACTGGCGCGGGCGCTCGACATTTTAGAAGCGCGCGGCGAAGATGCCACCTTGGTGATGCACGGCCACGCCATGCGCTGTATGGCCTGGTTGTTAAAAAAGCGCGGCTACCGCGGAAAATACGTATTCAACGCCAAAAATGGACAAGTCTACCGCTACGAAAGGAAACCCCAATGATAATACAGTATTTGGCACATAGCGGCATTTTAATAGAAACCGAAACCGAGCAATTGTTTATCGACGCCATCGACTACGTCGCCGAAAATTACGACGGCGACAAAGATGTCTATTTCTTCGTCACGCACGGCCACACCGACCACTACGACGCGACTATTTGCGACTATCAAACGGCCACCTTTGTACTATCTGATGACATTGTCGTTCCGCACTTGCTGCGCAAGTTGGTGACAGTTAGCCCCAATAACAGTTATCAAATTGACGATATAACGGTGCAAACCTTTGCTTCAACCGACCGCGGCGTCGCCTTTTTAATAACGCTAGACGGCGTTACGCTACTGCATTCGGGCGATCTCAATTGGTGGCATTGGCAAAATGACGATGCCGCCACCCAGCGCGCTGAAGCCGACCAGTTTAAGGCCATTGTCGACGGTATAACGGCGCGCATCGACGTCGCCTTTGTGCCCTACGACCCGCGCTTGGGCGCCGCCGAACACTACAGTTTTGGCTACTATTTAGACACCAAGTACATCAAATACTTAGTGCCCATACACATGCGCGACAACTTCGACGTCAGCCAGCGCATGGTCGCACAGTTCCCACACCATCGCCACAAGCTCGTGCCAGTGCTGGCCGAAAATGAAGTGATATTGGAAATATAGGTAATTGAAAATATATAAACACCTTTCGTTTTGAGAGGTGTTTTTTTGTGTGTCGCTTTTTATGAGCAGCGCTAAAAGTCGAGAAATATCCACGCTAGTCATTTCGAGTGAGTTAGCGAGTCGAGAAATCTTTCTTGATCTGTCACCCCGGTCACTCGACATAAAACGCAGACGTTTTAGCCGTAGTCGTTGACAATCACGCGCCTTGTCATTTCGAGCGAGCGGTAGCGAGTCGAGAAATCTGCCCGCCATGTCACCCCGAGTATAGTCGAGGGGTCTCGGGTTTGCACTTTTCCCTTCGACTTTCCGCTTTCTACTTTCCACTGAAATATCAATATCCATTACGATTGGCTATCGTTAACTTTTTATTTCTTATTGGAAGTACTGAAAGAAATA
>PDWI01001890.1_pt1 | contig 32514 bp, 34 predicted proteins | sample 1430891 | NCBI WGS metagenome assembly PDWI01 (sample SAMN01162508, study PRJNA174530) | Oral metagenome, whole genome shotgun sequencing project. | biome: Marine environment; feature: Marine mammal; material: Swab sample of the gingival sulcus; isolation source: swab sample of gingival sulcus... | reverse complement strand
GTCCTTTTGTTGTCCTTTTAAAATTCAACATCCATAAAACCCTTGATATTACTAGGTTTACTCACTAAGTGGCTTCATTGTCGGAAAGAAGATAATATCCCTTATTGATGTTGCACCTGTAAGTAGCATTATCATTCTATCAACGCCTATTCCTAATCCTCCAGTTGGTGGAAGGCCGACTTCAATAGCATTTAGGAAGTCTTCATCCATTGGATGAGACTCTTCATCTCCTTGTTCTCCTTGCTTCATCTGATCTTCAAATCGTTGTCTCTGATCAATTGGATCATTGAGCTCACTAAAACCATTTGCAATCTCCCATGTATTCACAAACGCTTCAAAACGATTGGTAATTCTAGGGTCTTCAGGATTTCTCTTAGCAAGTGGAGAGACCTCTACTGGATGGTGTGTTACAAAAGTAGGTTGAATTAAATCCTCTTCGCAAAACTCTTCAAACGCTAGAGACACTAAATGTCCTTGTGTCATAAAATCTTCTACTTCTAAACCCAACTTACTTTTCGCTATCTCTCTTGCTTCATTTACATCATCGATCTCAAAAAAGTTAATTCCTACCTTGTTTACAACTGCATCATTCATGTTAAGCCTTTTCCAAGGTCTTTTAAAATCGATTTCTTTTCCGTCGTAGTTTATTACTGTTGTTCCATACAATTTCTTACATGCGTTCTCCACTACAATCTCTGTTAAATCCATCATATCATTGTAGTCTTGATATGCAGCATACATTTCAACATTTGTAAACTCTGGATTGTGTTTATAACTAATCCCTTCATTTCGAAACATTTTGCCCATTTCATAAACTTTTTCAAATCCGCCAACAATTAGTCTTTTGAGATACAACTCATTTGCTATTCTCATCTGCATATCTAAATCTAACGTGTTGTGGTGTGTTAAGAATGGTCTTGCTGCTGCACCACCTGCAACCGTCGTTAAAATAGGAGTTTCAACCTCTAGATACCCCATATCGTCCAAACTCTCTCTTATTGATTTGATAATGACATTTCTCTTTAAAAAAACATCCTTTACTTCTGGGTTAACAATTAAATCTGTATATCTTTGTCGATATCTTAACTCAGGATCTTTAAGCCCATGAAACTTTTCTGGTGGAGTCTGTAGAGATTTTGTAAGGAGTGTTACGCTATCCGCTTTTACTGAAATTTCTCCTTTTTGTGTTTTAAAAACAATGCCCTTTACACCAATAATATCACCAAGGTCATATGTTTTAAAATCAGCAAAACTATTATCACCTATTCTATCTTTTCTTACATAAATCTGTATAATTCCCTTTGAATCTTGTATGTTAATAAAACCAGCTTTTCCCATCATTCGCTGTTGGATAATTCTTCCTGCTACACGTACGCTTTTTTCTTCATAAGACTCATAGTTGCTACTAACATCTTCAGAATATGTATCAAAATCAAATTTTTCAATTTTAAACGGATCTCTTCCAGCTTCTTTAAGTGCATTTAGTTTTTGTAATCTAATATCTCTAAGACTTCCTTCTAATTGCATATCTATCTCCTAATTTCTAAAACCTTAAATTTTGAGATGCCTGTAGGTATAGCTATTTCTACCACATCTCCAACTTTCTTATTTAGCAATCCTTCCCCCATGGGTGATTCATTCGATATTTTGTTCTCAAATGGATCCGCTTCACCAGTTCCAACAATTTCGTATTCTACTTCTTCGTCAAATTCAAAATCGTATAACTTAACCTTTGAACCCAAATATATAGAATCCTTAGGAATAGCTGATTCATCAACCAACTCAGAATTTGCTAAAATACTCTCTAATTTTTCAATTTCCATTTCATTTTCAGCTTGAGCAGTTCTCGCTTCATCATACTCGGCATTTTCAGATAAGTCACCAAAACCTCTAGCAACTTTAATTCTCTCAGCTATTTCTTTTCTCTTTTCAAATTTTAAATAATCTAATTTTGTTTTAATCTTTTCAAGACCATTTTTTGTAAGCAATCTCGGTTTATTCTTTTTATCCAATGACTCTACCTCCATAAAATATAGACACAATAATACCACAACTTCTTTCACACTGCAACATTATATTAGTTTTTCAATTAAATATGTTAATTCTTCTTTACATTTTATTTGTGAAAACTGATTTCTTATTTTTGAAGGCACACCATATACCTTTAAATACCATAATAAGTGCTTTCTAAACTGGGTAAACGATAACCTCTCGCCTTTGCTTTGTATCATATAATCCAAATGCTTATTTATGGTACTAATTAACAATTCCCTACCTACTACTATGTTCGGTTTTTTGCCATTGAGATAATTCGTAATACTCCTTACTAGAAACGGATTGCCTTGAACGCCTCTAGCAAGCATTATACCATCTACTTTATACTCTTCAAATGCTTTTTTTGCATCTTCAAGTGTAAATATATCACCATTCCCAATAACGGGTATATTTAAATTCTCTTTTATCTCCCTTATGTATTCCCATCTAGCCTTGCCGTGATACATATCTTTCATTGTTCTAGCATGAACACTAATATGGTTTATACCAAGAGTTGATAATTTCCTAGACATTGATAATGCATTTATGCTATCATCATCAATTCCTAGTCTTATCTTTACACTGACAGGCTTGTTACTAGTTTTTACTACTCTATCCACAATTCTACTGGCCTTATCTTCATCCCTTAGCAGCGCACTTCCAGAACCATTATTAACTATTTTTCTCATAGGGCAACCCATATTGATATCAAGATAATCATAATCAACTTTTTCTTCTAGAATTCGAACAGCCTTTTCAAAGTAATCTGGATCATTGCCAAATAGTTGTATGCCAAATGGTTTATCCTCTTTTCCGGTAGCTAGGAATTCAAATGTTTTCTCATTGCCATATGATATCGCCATGACATTTACCATTTCACTATAGCAAAGTCTGGCGCCATGCTCTCTTAGTATTTTTCTATAAGCTAAATCGGTAACCCCTGCCATTGGGGCTATTATAACCTTTAAATCATCCATTCTTTTTGTTGTTTAAATAGATTTCATATATCCCATTCAGTGTAACTAACTTATCAATATAATCTATTCCCTTTACATCATTTTCAAATGTCGATGAAATTCCACCTGTAGCGATTACTGTCACATCATCCTCTTTCATTTCTTTTTTCATCCCATCAATAATTTTTTCGATAAGCCCAATATAGCCAAAGTATATACCTGATTTCATACCATCTACTGTATTGGTGGCAATATACTTATCAGCACCTTCTATTTCTATCCTTCTAAGTTGAGCTGCCTTTTCATACAGCGCATTCATCGAAATACCAACACCAGGTACGATGTTACCACCTAAATAATTTAGATTTCTATCTAAAGCACAAAATGTTGTAGCCGTTCCCATATCAATTATTATCATAGGAGGCGTATACTGTTGTAAAGCACCTTCTATATTTGCAATTCGATCGGCTCCCAATTCGGATGGGTTATCATAGCCAATATTAAAGTTTAACTTAACATCTGACGTAACATAAAATGGCTTGATACCAAAGTATTTTTGTATCATATGATTTAGTGAATACATTACATTTGGTACAACCGAAGACACCGCAATATCTTTTATATCTTTCCTTCTTACCCCTTCATACTTCAACATCTCCGAAACAAAAAGACCTAGCTCATCACTGGTATTAATTCTATCTGTCCTCTGCCTCCAATAGTTAGCAAGCTTTCCATCATCATTGAAAAGTCCATACACTGTATGGGTATTCCCTACATCTATAATTAAAATCATTTTACCGCCTTTTTAGTGATATCTCACCAAAGAATACTTCCTCAAGTTCACCTACATTATCTTCTAGTATGGCATTACCATTATCAGTAATCCCCTTGAACACATAATTTTTAGTGCTTCCTACTATATATACCTCTTTATTCATAAAATATGAATGCTTTTCCAACTTTTCTTTTATAAATGCTAAGTCTCTCGTTTTTTCAAAAGTATTTAGGAGTTCAAAAAAAACACTAAGAAACCTTCTAAAAAAATCGAAAACATCAAACGTAATATCCTCTTCAAAGATGCTTGTCGCTATCTCTTTAAATTCGTTAACTTGTTTTAAGTTAAGTCCCACTCCTATAATTACTTTTTCTACCATATCTATTTCTGTTATAAGCTCTGTTAGTATTCCAGCTATCTTTTTATCCGAAATAAAGATATCATTTGGCCATTTAATAAGTGCCTTTTCTGACACCGCCTGTCTTAGGGCTATGGCGCTTAGCTGCGTTAACATACCAACAACATATGGAGGTAATTGAGGCCGAATCATAAGGGAAAAGTATAAGCCGTCTCCCCTTTTAGATGACCAAGTTCTTCCAAGTCTACCCCTGCCACAGGTCTGTTCATCCGCAACAATTAATGCGGCATAATCATCAAGTTGCTTCGCATATGTATTCGTAGAATCAATGGTAGAAAAATGATATACATTTAAGTCTAACCCCAATTCTCTTACAAGAATCTCCAATTCATATTTATTAAATGTTCGTTCATAATGACGTAATTTATATCCCTTAGAACGCACCGAATCGATTTCGTATCCTTCTTCTTTAAGCGCTTTTACATATTTCCAGACGGATGCTCTAGTTACATTTAATTCGCTTGCTATGTAACTACCAGATATATAACCATCCGTTTTGTTTAACATCTCTAACACTCTGCTTTTCATGGACAGCCCCTTTCAATAGAACTAAGAAAAACGCTCAACATGGTTAGTATTTTATAAAAATATTGACAATAGTACCCCTGCTGCAACTGCTGAACCGATAACACCAGCAACATTTGGCCCCATCGCATGCATAAGTAAATAATTGGAAGGGTTATACTTAATTCCTTCCATTTGAGAAACGCGCGCTGCCATAGGAACAGCGGAAACGCCAGCGGAACCAATCAGTGGATTAATCGGTGTTTTTGATAACTTATTCATAAGCTTAGCAATTAAAACACCCGACGCCGTTCCAACAGAAAAAGCAATAACACCAAGCCCCATGATAGCAAGTGTTTTCACATCTAAAAATCGTTCTGCTGTTGCTGTTGCTCCAACTGTTACACCAAGAAATACGGTAACCGTATTCATAAGTGCATTCGAAACAGTTTCTTTCAACCTATCAACAATCATAACCTCTTTTAACAAGTTGCCTAGCATTAACATACCTACTAAAGTTCCCGCTGTAGGTACTATTAGAGTGACAACTAGTGTAACCAGTATAGGGAATATAATTTTTTCTGTCTTGCTTACTGGTCTCAGTTGTTCCATTTTTATTGTTCTCTCTTCTTGTGTCGTAAGCAGTTTCATTATAGGTGGTTGTATTATTGGCACTAACGCCATATAGGAATATGCAGCAACTGCGATTGGTCCGAGCAAGTGCGAAGCAAGTTTCGACGCAGAAAAAATAGCTGTCGGTCCATCTGCCCCTCCAATGATGGCTATTGCTGAAGCTTCTTGAAATGTAAAAAGCCCCGTTACAATCGCCAATATAAAGGTAAGAAAAATGCCAAACTGGGCTGCTGCTCCTAACAGAAGTGACTTTGGATTGGCAATTAATGGACCAAAATCCGTCATCGCTCCAACACCCATAAAGATAATTGGAGGAAATATTCCCAGCGCATCTCCCTGATACAGATAATATAATAGCCCTCCAACTTGCTTTGTATAAAGCTGAACATCCATTGGTACTAACCCTCTTATAATTGGTCCTCCATGTTCACTAATGTCTTTAGTATACTCCATAATAGGAGGATTCATCATATTGGCAAGTGGTAGATTCGCAAGAAACATCCCAAAGGCTATTGGTATTAAAAGAAATGGCTCAAATTTCTTTACAATCGCTAAATATAACAATATAAAGGATATTATTATCATGATTACTTGACCGATTTCTATGGAATAAAGTCCCGTGCTTTTAAAAAAATTTATAAATACTTGACCCACAGTTCCTCCTACTCAATAGATAGTAATACGTCCCCTGAATTGACACTCTGACCTTTCGTTACATATACGCCACTAACCTTTCCGTCAACATGGGCACTTATTTCATTCTCCATTTTCATCGCTTCTAGAATTAAAACAACATCCCCTGTTTTAAGAGTCTGCCCTTTAGACACCTTTACATCTAAAATTTTACCTGGCATAGGAGCAGTAACGGAACCAATTCCTTTTTCTGACGGTGCTTTTTCTATTTCTTCTTTCTTTGGCTCTTCTACTTTGCTTATTTCTTTTTCTTGCTTTTCTTTTGTTTCAGCTAATACTTCTTCAACCTCAACTTCATATAGTTTCCCATTTACTTTTACGTTATAAACTTTCACTTCTATACCCCCGGTTTTATCTCTTTATAAGAATGAACAACTACTTTGCTATCACTTCGATTATACTCAGAAATAGCAGCTGTTAGCACTGCAACAAGTTCCAGATCATCCTCTTCAACAATCTCAACATTTTTTGTTTTACCCGCTACTTTTGATAGCAACTTTATCGAAAACATAAGAAGTATGAGAATAAAAAAGGTTATCGCCATACCTAATACTGTCACCATCAAAGAGTTTGTTAGTTTATCACTAAAACTCAGTGTATTAAGAAATTCAGGGTTTGTAAAATCGCCCATGTATTCCTCCTATTTCTTCTTCATGCTCCCTGTTTCTAAGAACCGATCATGCCATGAGAGCGCCTCTGATATAACATGTGGTTCGTGTTTATATTTCAGTTCTTTTGCTTTATTAAAATACTCGTAAAGCGCCTCTTTATAATCAGGATGTGCACAGTTTTCAATGATGGCAACGGCCTTCTCTTTAGGCGATAAGCCTCTTAAATCGGCGAGCCCTTGTTCAGTCACTACAACACATACATCATGCTCCGTGTGATCGACATGAGATACCATAGGTACGATTGAGCTGATATCACCATCTTTTGCTGTTGATACAGTAGTAAATATTGAAATATATGCATTTCTAGTAAAGTCACCACTTCCACCAAGCCCATTCATCATTCTTGACCCCATAATATTGGTCGAATTTACATGCCCATATATATCAAACTCTATCGCTGTATTTATCGCAATAACACCAAGCCTTCTAGAGACCTCCGGATGGTTCGATATTTCCATAGGCCTTAACACACAGTGCTTTACATAATGTTCTATATTTTTATATAACTTCTTTAGTCCATCTTCAGATGGCGTAAAACTGGTACCACTTGCAACTTTTACCTTTCCAGCATCGATAAGATCAAACATGGAATCTTGAATCACCTCAGTATAGCATGTTAAATCTTCAAAATCTGACTCCACAAGTCCGCCAAGCACCGCATTAGCAACAGAACCAACACCTGACTGAAGTGGAAGTAAATTCTTTGGAAGTCTACCCTCTTTTACTTCTTTCTTCAGAAAATCTATGATATGTTTAGAAATCTTTTTAGAATTTTCATCAATTGCACCCAGTGGTCTAACATTATCCTTTATATCACTCTCGACAATTGCAACAATTTTTTCAGGGTCACAAGGGATATATGTTGTCCCTATTCTATCACCAGGTTTTGTGATTGGAATAGGCTCTCGAAAAGGTGGCTTCTTCGTCATATAGATATCATGAACACCCTCTAGTTCAAGGGGCTGAGAGGTATTGATTTCAACGATTACTTTTTTTGCGTTTTTAACACCTTGTGGCGCTACACCAACGGCTGTGCTAGGAATGATACCACCATCTTCGTTTACAGCTATCGCCTCAATAATTGCAACATCTACCTCACCAAAGAAACCATAATCAATCCACTGAGGAACATGAGATAAATGCATATCTTGATATACAACTTCACCATTATTTATAGCATCTCTACAAGATTTGTTTGTCTGATACGGATATCTTCTCTTAAGCACGCCAGTTCGTGCAAGCGCACCATCAAGTTCGTCGCCAACAGAGGCGCCAGCTATAAGAGTTATTCCTATTTTCTCTCCATTTTCAGCTCTCCTAGCAAGCGCTAGAGGAACCGCTTTCGGATATCCACTAGGCGTAAAGCCACTTGTAACAACAAGCATTCCATCTTCAATAAATTTAGCTGCCTCATCAGCACTCATCACCTTTTTTAAAAGCTCTTCACTTCTAACTCTATTTTTCATCATAAACCCTTTCCATCTACATCGGTAGATTGTACAAAATCATTGTGTAAATTACCATGCCAAGTAGTGCAAAAGGATATGCTGCTCCGTATCCCGCTGCAGGATCATCACTCCCAATAGCCTCTATAGCAGCACCTAAACCCGGTGTAGAGGTCCTTGCTCCACAAATTGCACCAGATAACAACACCCAATTTATCTTAAATAAGTATCTTCCAACTAAAAAACCAATTGTCATGGCCACTACACCAATAACTATAGCAATTAAAATTAAGCCTATACCACCTGAATTGAGTGAATTAACAACGCCATAACCATATCTTATTCCAACAATACAAAGAAAAAATGAAAGCCCAATTTGCCTTATAACACCAAGTATTTTGCTATTCATTCTAAAATTTAAGAATCCTATTTTACCTATATATCCTAAAAATAATGAACCGATTAATACGCCGCCTGTTGACCCAAGTGAAATCTCACCAATAGAACCTAGGTTTATTTTAAATTTTCCAATTGTATAACCAAATAGGCACGCTATGATAAAAGCAACTAAATCGAAATCAACTTCTTTTATTTGTTTTATTCCATCTAACTGTCTAAATTTTTTCATTTCTTTATCAAATATGTTTATTTCATCTTGAACATTTATTTTAAAAATCATAGGATAAAAATTTATTGATAAGATAACCAACATAACTGCAAAAGGGTAAGCGATGGAATATCCTCTACCTACGGATGTGCTTGCAGCTGATATCAGATTTTCTTTCATAGAATCGGTAATCTCATTAACTGTATCTGGGTCTCTTTTATCGCCTATCATATGTAATAATTCTGCTTTTTTTTGCTTTGATAATTCGTTCCATCGATCGATTTCATCTTCCATATGATTTTCTCCATTCTCTATTGCTACAGCAAGCCCTGGAGAAGACGTTAGCGCCCCTGTATATACCCCAACTATTTCATAATTAGATATTGAGTCGGTAAATACTGTCATTCCATATGTAATAACGCCACCCGTAAAAGTGATTAAAAATCCCAAAATCATAAATTTTAATCCATATTTTTTTATAACAACTTTTATATCTTTTGAAGCTAATAGCCCAACAGATGACACAAATAGTATTAAAAACAAAAAAAAGAACTGTTCGTTAATAACACCCTTTGATAACAAGACTTCAGCACTCTTAATGCTACTAGGAGATGATGATACATCATTTACAATTTCCAACGCCTTCGTCTTAGCAAACCAACCTACGAAAAGACCAGCAAATAATGTCCCCGCCATTCCAAAACTAAATTTTCCAATTCTTATTTTCCCAAAAAGAAGCCCGATTGTAATAGCAGAAAACATAAGAACAAAATCATTGAAAAACCATCCTATCACACTAAAAGTCATATAAATCCTTCCTTATTATTTATTCAAACAAAAAGGCAAAAGAGCTTATCTTTTACCACGATACCAAAGCAAAGATAGCGCATATATTTGTATTGGTATTATCTAGTAAATAATACCATAAAAACACTACAATTGAAAGTTTTTTGATAAAAAAAAGACATAGTAAACCTATGCCTCTTCTTCACCTTCTTCATTTTCTTTTTTTTCTTTTAAAGCTTCTATTCCATGTTCTATAACAAATTCAAAATCTTCTTTATAAAGCGTTTCATATTCATATAGACCTTGTGCAATGTTTTCAAGCTTATCTTTATTGTTTTCTATAATTGATATCGCCCTATCATAAGCACTATCAACAATATTTCTAATCTCTCTATCGATCTCAGCAATCACTTGCTCCGAGTGATCTTTTTTAACAGCCATATCTTTTGCAATAAATACATTATCACCTGATGAGTATGACATTTGTGATAAATTATCACTCATCGCATATTTCACTACCATATCCTTGGCAACATCACTAACCCTCTCAAGGTCATTTGATGCACCGGTGCTTATGTCACCTAATATCACTTTTTCGGCAACCCTTCCACCGAGTAACACGACGATATCATTTAACATTTGTTTCTTAGTAACGTAATTTTTCTCTTCTTCAGGAAGCTGCATTGTAAATCCACCAGCTCTTCCTCTAGGAATAATGGTCACTTGGTGTACCGGATCCGTATCTGGCAACATGTGTGCAATTAATGCGTGACCAGCTTCGTGAACAGATACCAGTCTCTTTTCTTTATCCGTAACAAGTTTCGATTTTTTCTCAACACCTGCAATTACTTTAGTAGTCGCTTCTTCTATCGTTTTCATCTTGATAACTTTTTCGTTTTTCCTTGCAGTCATAAGCGCTGCTTCATTTAACAAGTTTTCTAAATCAGCAGGTGTAAAATATGGTGTTCTTTTAGCCAAAACTTTAAAGTCAACGTCTTCATCAATCGGCTTATCTTTTGAGTGAACTTTAAGCATTGCCGCCCTCTCAAGTAAGTCAGGCAATCCAATTTCAATCCTTCTATCAAAACGTCCAGGTCTAAGCAGTGCAGGGTCTAAGATATCCGGTCTATTGGTTGCAGCAATGATTATAATGCCTTGATGATCGCCAAATCCGTCCATTTCAACTAGAAGTTGGTTTAGCGTCTGCTCTCTTTCATCGTTTCCTCCTCCTAAACCAGCACCTCTTCGTCTACCAACTGCATCAATCTCATCAATAAAAATAATACATGGCGAATCTTTTTTTGCAGTAGCAAATAAATCTCTTACCCTTGATGCCCCAACACCAACAAACATTTCAACAAAGTCTGAACCACTTATGCTGTAGAAAGGAACTCCTGCTTCACCAGCAACTGCCTTTGATAAATAGGTCTTACCTGTACCAGGGTATCCTACCATAAGTACACCTTTTGGAATTCTAGCCCCAAGGTCCTTATATCTCTTAGGATTCTTAAGGAAATCTACCACTTCTTGCATTTCTTCTTTTTCTTCTTTAAGACCTGCTACATCATTAAATGTAATTCGCTTTGAGACATCTTGCTTATGAAGCTTCGCTCTGCTTTTGCCAAAGCTCATAGCCTTATTGGCACCACCTTGCCCATTATTTAACACAAAAAACCAAACAGCAACAAGAACTGCTATTAGTATTAACATAGGTACCCAGCTAACCCAAAATGGTGTTTTAACTGGTTTTATAGTCTTAATAGGAACATTCTCTTCTTTTGCTTTATCAAGTATTATCTTACCATAAGCAGCTTCAAACACTTTTGGTATATAAATATCATATTCTGTCTTATCTTTTTTTGTAATCACTTTAATTAATGAAGCAGTATCTGATGATGAAGAACTATCATCTTGTACAACAAACGATTCTATTTCTCCCTTTTCCATCATAGTAAAAACTTCACTAAATATTACTTCTTTCACATTTGCTTCTTCTTTAAAGAAAAAATTTAATCCCACATACACTAATACTAAAACTATAAGTGCATAAAAGAAAAAATTTCTATTCACTTTCATTATAAAGTATCCTCCTCATCTGTACCAATAAATAATACATCACTTATCTGATTTTGTAAACGATTATATTATAAAATAGCTTGTTATCAGCTAAATCTATTTCACTTTTTCTATACGGATAAACGAAGTATATGCTTACGTCATCACTTATAATTAGTACATTATCTCTATCACTTCGCTTTATCTTAGAATCAATAAAAAAGTCTTTAAGCTTTTTGGTTCCCTTCATACCTCTTGGTCTAAACCGATCTCCCGGTTCTCTGTTTCTCGCATACAATGCGCCAACCACGTTATCCTTAGGTATGTTTAACACTGTGTTATCTTTTATATACTCACCAATAGAAACCTTTATTTTATAATCACCAAAATAATTGTCTCCAACATGTAATTCCTTTTTAACACGATAACTTTTATTATTAGTTACTAGTACTAGATACCCAGATTCAATCGAAAATTTCAAATCATTGATATAAATATGTCCGCTATCATTGTTTAATATTAGACTCGTTAACAAATTGATCTGATAACGATTGACATCAACCAAATGGAAGCGATGCTCAAGCAATTTAAGCACAAATATCTTAACATGACTATAACTTTTACTTCGTAATTCTTTTAAAGAATACTCCGTTAATGAAAAATCGTACATTTCACGAAACAGTTCATTGATGAATTCATCCTGTGTTCTAATAGCATCAACCGCTTTTATTATATTTTCTTTTACGTTATTAGAATATTTGTTCTCAAGTAGTGGAATCAGTTCGTTTCGAACCTTATTTCTAGAATATGTATTGTCTAAATTTGTCTTATCAACTCGATACTCAAGCCCTTTAGCAGACGCATACTCTTCTATTTCGTCTTTACTATATGTTATCAACGGTCTTATAATATGACCCTCTAGCTCTTTCATTGCAATAAGCCCTTTTGTGCCAGCACCTCTAAATAAATGAAGTAAAAATGTTTCAACATTGTCATCCATATGATGAGCTGTTGCCACATAATCTATATGGTTTTCGGACATTATTTTATCAATTAATTCATATCTTTTTTTTCTTGCAGTAAGTTCTATACTCTCTTTTTTTTCGTTTGAAATAGACGCTATATCAAGTGAATAAGAAAAAAGCTCTACCTCATTTTTATTACACAGTTCATCAACAAAATTGGCATCTTCTTTCGATTCCGTTCTTAAGTTGTGATTCAAATGAAAAGCATATAGCGTTAAATTATATTCCTGCTTAATGCTATTTAAGACATCAAAAAGCACCCTAGAGTCTACACCTCCAGAGAATGCAATAAGTATACTTATATCCTTTTGTAGCCATTTTTGTGATGAAATATCAATCATACTAATCCTTTATACTTTATATAACCTTCCATCGACCCAAAATCACTTACTATAATGTTGCAAATATTATGTTCTCTCATAACATAGATAAGTATTTCTATACCATAACATATTATATCAGCTCTACTTGGATGAAGTCCAATAACATGCTTTCTCTTATCAATACTCATCGCAAGCAAATTGTTTTGAATTGATTCAATTTCAGCCAGTGTTATCGTTGTTCCCTGTATTTTAGATCGTTTATACTCATCGACTTTATTCTTTATCGCAGCAATTGTAGTAATCGTTCCCCCGATCCCCACAAAAGTACCCTTTATTTTAAAATGATGAAAAACCTCGTTCAGGTCAATATGTTTTCCCTTTAACTTTACCGCACCCACGGGATAACTTTTTGCAAAGGAAATCTTTTGTTTTCCTCTTATTATTTCCGTACTAGCTCCACCTATATCAATAAGTGTTATTTCTCCATCAATTTCACTACTAGCACCTAAAAATCCAATCTCGGCTTCTGTTTCTCCATCAATAACATCTATTTCAATTCCAATGCTCTCTTTTACTTTATCAATCAAAACATCACGGTTACTTGCTTCTCTCATAGCTTGAGTTGCGAATATATAAATACGATCTACCTTGTGTTGATCTGCTATTTGTTTGAATTCAAGTAGTGTATCTAAGCTATCATCTATTGATTTTTTACACAACTTGCCAGAGTCCACTAACCCCTTAGCAAGCCTTGTTACATTCATATAATACGAGGGGTTATTGAAATCGAATTCTTTATATATTCTCATTTTTATGGAGTTCGACCCAATGTCGATTATTGCAGTCTTCATCTAATTTCTCCTAAAAAAATAGACCAAAAGACTTGATCTAGTTTCCGTTTATGATAAAAATCATCTCATTCTCTTTTACCATTCTAAATTTTTTTCTTGCATATTCTTCAATAAACTCTTTGCTGTCAACATTTTTTAGTTCTTCTTCTAGATTCTTTTTTAACAGCTCTAACCTGCTTATATCAGCTTCAAGTCTGGCTTTATCTTCAATAAGTTTTTCCATTTCAAGTTGCTGATTTATTTTAGTATACGCAACAAAAACTACTAAACCAATAATCAACATGGTTAACAGTAATCTTCGTTTTAATAAAAATTGCATTATACCTCCTCAATCATTTCACTAGCACCAGCTTTTGATGAAGTATCCTTTATTTCCCTTATAACATAGGAACGAATACTTCCACCGAAGGTAACCCTTAACACATCTCCAACGTTTACCTTGTCTGACGCTTTTGCAACTTTTCCATTTAATTCAACTCTACCCTTATCACAAAAAGCTTTTGCAATTTGTCTTCTCTTAATTATTCTAGAGACCTTTAAAAATTTATCGACTCTCATTGTATTTTAATAAAAAGCAGTAAAACTGCTTTTTATTTTCTCTTCTTACTCTTCTTTTTGTTTACTAATTCTTTTAAACCTTTTCCAGCTTTGAAAACTGGTGCTTTAGAAGCAGGAATTTGCATAATTTGCTCTGGCTTTTGAGGGTTTCTTCCTTTTCTAGCCTTTCTATTTCTAACTTCAAAAGTACCAAATCCTACTAATTGTACTTTTTCACCACTCTGTAGTGCTTCTTCTACAGTTTCTACAAACGCAGAAACTACTAACGCAGAGTCTTTTTTAGTAAGACCTGTCTTATCAGCAACTTTTGCTACTAATTCTGTTTTATTCATTTTTCCTCCTTAAGAATATATATACATAATACACATAAACCGTTTATATTTCAAGTAATTTTTCCAAAAAAACCTTAAAATTTGATGTATTTTACTATTTTGTTAAAATTTTTTTAAATATATCGCTAAAATTATAATAACCCATTTTTTGATGATAGTTAATAACATTTAAAATTTCGTATAATTTTTCGCTTATAAACGCTTCTTCTACGTAATCCGTTTTATAACTATCATCATAAGCTAAATCGGAAAATACAAACTTTCTATTATTTGTTCTCGGTATATATACAGAAGTTAAATGATCAAAATGATCCGCTCGATCCAATTCATAAAGTTTGCATGTAACTATTTTTTCGTTTCCTTCTACACCGATGGAATCCAAAATCATGATTTCTGTATCATCATTATAATACTCAAGTAATGTAAGCTTTAGTTCTGATGCTCTGGCTCTCGAATAAACCTGAGCAACGATAACATTTGAATTGACATCAATGCTAAAGTCACTTAGTCCATCGACTATCTGTAATCCCTCTATTGGATTTATATGAAGCGCATTAATGATCTTTTCAACAAAACTTAATGAATTAATAACTTTGGTTTCCGTTTTAGCAAGTAGTAATTCTACTGTTTTTTCAGCTACATAGGCATTTCCCATAACCACATAGACAATTGGTGAATTCTTTGACAAATCAAGTAGCGTGCGCACTATTTCATCATATACCTCTTCAAATGTCTCTTTTGACTCATATATATAGTCAAAACTTTTATATTTAAACCCTAGTTCTTTTATAATCGGATGCCAGTCACTCCTTACATATACAGGATATCGTTCAAACAATTCCTTTATTTCCGGAGTATATTCTTTTTTATTGTAACCAAGTCCTACAATGTAAATCATATTATTTGTGTTTACCTTTAATTATTTTAGATTGCTTCTTAAATTCTTCCATCGTCTTGTTAAATTCTATTCTACTCTCATTCATTATTACTTGCTTTGTTATCTCTTTTATTTCTTGAGCATTATTGTCCGTTTTCACTGAGCTTATTGTCGCTTTATCCGTAGTCTTTATTATATGATAGCCATAATCCGTTTTAACAGGCTTTTGCACTTGACCAACTTCGCCGTTAAATGCAGCTTCTTCAAACTCAGGAATCATTCTTCCTCTGTAAAAGAACCCTAAATCTCCTCCGTTTTGAGCTGATGCTTTATCGATTGACTTTTCCTTAGCAATTTTTTCAAATTGAGAAGAATCTTCTTTTAAAAGATTATATATTTTATTTGCTTCTTTCTCATCTTTAATTAATATATGGCTTGCCTTTACCTTAATGATATAGTTTTCAGTAAGCTCATGCAGCTTGCCTTCATCGTTTTTGATCTTTTCTGATATATCTTTTATAATAAGGTTCGTAAGTTCTTCAGCGTATACCGACTGTTTAATAAACTCATCATCTATCCCATTTTGCTTAACCATTTTTTTAAGCTCTTCATTATTTTCAATCGTTTTTTTAGCATTTGAAACCGATTGTTTTATCGTCTTTTCATTTACTTTTATGTTATTTTTCTTTGCATACTGTTTAATCAGTTCCGTATGAACCATTTCATCAAGTAAATCTTTTTTTAACTTATCGACGATGTCCTGATTGCTAAAGTAATCTTTACCGTATATTTTTTCATATTGAAACTTTATTAAAGCATAGTGCTTATTAAAGTCATCTTCTAGTATCGGCTGCCCATTTACAGAGGCAACTTCTCCGCTTTCTAAATCAACCTTCTTTGTCGAAGTGTTTTTCTCTTTGTTCGTATTCCCACTGCATGCTGTACTAATAGAAAGCACAAACACAAGTAGTAAAATCAGTATTTTTTTCATATTTCCTCCATTTATCATAATATAAACTCTAAAACTCTAAATTTTCCACTAAAATTTCTAACTGATCTATCAATTCAGAAATACTGTCTGTTTCCAACATCATGTATGAGCTTTTACCAAAGTGAAATTTGATAGCATCTCCCAACAAATCCTGTATATCAATAGCCAATGTATTGCTCAAATTTTGTGTTTCATCAAAGTCAATCTTAAACCTATGGAATTCACGCTTTATTTTCTTAAACGGTAGTTTCCTAAGCATCGCTCTAATAAGTGATATATCTAGAAGATTATATAATTCATCTGGAATATCACCGAAAATATCAAGTAGGTCACTTTCTAGATTATAGTAATCTTTTCTTGAATCGATATCAAGTATTTTTTTATAATAATCTAACTTGCTATCCTCATTATCTATATAATCATCAGGTATATATGCTGAGACGTCAATGTCTACAACAACCTCTCTCTTTTCAGGTTTTGAAATCATTCTTTTCTTATCTATTGCCTCTTTTAACATATCCATATATAATTCATAGCCTATTGCTTCAAAATGTCCTGATTGAGTGGTTCCAAGGATGCTACCTCCACCACGTATCTCTAAATCCCGTATGGCAATTTTAAAACCGGCACCGAATTCACTAAATTCTCTTATTGTCTCTAACCTTTTCTTAGCAGTTTCACTTAAAATTTTGTTTGCGGGATAGAACAAATAACAAAATGACGTCCTATGCCATCTTCCAACCCTACCTCTCAGTTGATAGAGCTGTGCTAACCCAAGATTTTGAGAATCGTGAATGATGATAGTATTTGCATTTTTTATATCTATTCCATTTTCAATTATTGTAGTGGACACCAACACATCCACTCTTTTTTCAATAAAGTCAATCATCGTCTTCTCGATGTGCTTTGCGCTCATCCTACCATGAGAATATGTCATTTTTGCATCAGGAATGACCTTTTTTAATTTGTCTGTAATGACATCAATATCCTCTATCTTGTTATAGATATAATATACCTGCCCTCCTCTATCCAGTTCCCTCTCAATCGCGTATTTTATTCTATCAATATCATATTCCATAAGATACGTTTCAACGGGAAACCGATCACTTGGGGGCTCACTTATTAAAGAGATATCGCGAATACCCGATAGACTCATATTTAGGGTTCTTGGTATTGGTGTAGCGCTTAACGTTAGCGTGTCCAAATTAGCTTTTAGCATTTTTATCTTTTCTTTATGCTTAACACCAAATCGTTGCTCTTCATCCACGATTAATAAGCCTAAATCGTGGAACTTAACTTTTTTATTAAGCAGTTTATGGGTTCCTACTACAATATCAATTCTACCGCTATTAAGTCCATTCAATACTAAGCGTTCATCTGCAATTGAAGTCAATCGTGATAATTTCGCAATTTTAACTGGATAATCCTTAAATCGTTTTATAAAATTTGTATAATGCTGTTCAACTAAAACTGTTGTTGGAACCAAAAAAACAACTTGCTTACTGTCCATAACCGCTTTAAATACAGCCCTTAATGCAACCTCTGTTTTGCCATATCCAACATCACCTAATAATAATCTATCCATGGGGATGTGTTTATGCATATCATCCTTTATTTCCTCAATACTTCTTAACTGATCTTCGGTTTCCTCATGTTCAAAACTGTTTTCAAACTCTCTCTGCCATGAGGAGTCTTTAGAAAATGCAAATCCACTTGAATTAGCTCTTTTCGAATACAATTCTATCAGCTCATCACTAATGAGTTCGATACTTTTTTTCGCTCTATTCTTCTTATTCGCCCATGCTTTCGAATTTAGCGAACTCAGTTTAACCCCAGTAGATGCACCGATATATTTTTGAACTAGCCCCACATTATCTACTGGTATGTACAGTTTATCATTACCATGGTATTCAAGTACTAAATAGTCTCTCTTAACTCCATCAAATAGTTTTTTTTGGGTTCCTCTATATTTTGCTATACCATGATTGACATGTACTACGAGTTCTCCCTCTCTTAAATCATAATGGCTAGTGATCTTCTTTGAATTCTCATAACTTAGCTTTCTTCTTTTCTTATGTGGACTCTTTAAAATATCCTCTTCAGAAATAAGCATAATGTTCTCATTATCATCTATAAAACCATTTTTTATAAAGCCTTCTAATAACGTAACACTATTATTTTCTTTATAACTATACACGATATGGTTTTCTTTTAATATATCTTCTACTTCATTCGCCTTATGAGCTACCGATATATATATTCTATAGCCATTTTTAATGAATAACTGGATATCTCTTACAAGTTCAGATGCACTCCCCCTATAAGAATGGGACTCTCTTACTTTTAAATCGATTTCACGCTCATACTCAATTGGACTATGAAATCGAAAGCCATTGATGGATAATATATTACATCTATTTAACTTATGAATAATATGCGCCGGCTCATAAATATTGTTTTCTTCGGATTTAACTGCCTTTTCTTTTCCTATTGCACTGGTGAGCCGATGCATATAGTCTTCGTAATACATCTGCATGGAATGAACAACGCTTTTTTCATCAAATATTGTAATGTCCCAATCATAGTAATCAAGAACCGAACAACTATCGGTATTTAAAAATCTATCGATATTTACATACTTATCCTCACTTAACAACTTCTCATCTAGTTCAGAAATTCTTTGTATGTACTCCTTATTGTATATTTCAAATTCTGATATGGGTGGTACGGATACACTGCTTACCTTACTTATCATTTTTTGCGTATTCACATCAAAAATTCTTATCTCATCCAATTCATCACCAAAGAAATCCAGTCGATAAGCATGTTCGCTACCTGTTGGAAACACATCAACTATGCTCCCTCTGCTCGATATATCTCCCCATTTTTGAACGAAATATTCTCTGGTGTAGCCTATATCAATTAAGTCTTGAATCACTGTATTATAATCATATTTCTTTCCTGTTTTAAAATATATAAAACTATCATAATACTTCGTTAACACTACATTTCTTTGTATCAAACTCTTAGAACTTGTTATCAGAACAATATCCTTTTCTGACAACTTACTAAGCGCAGCACTTCTCTGCATTAAAATATCTAATGACTGATTATATACTTTAGAAAAACTATACTCTTTTTTATCAAGCACAACGTTTTTTATGCCATACATATCAAGGGTTTTCGATATGTCATTTGCTTTTGTGTCACTACTAGCAATGATTAGATTTCGTTTGTTCGACTTATTCATACTAAAAAAAAGGCACTCAGAATTACTAGCGCCATACAAAATCGTTTTTTTATTGCTTTTTTCAAACGGTTTATAGTCTCGTAAAAATGTATTGAGTTTCATCCATTATACCTGCTCATCGTCAAATCAGGACCGTTTTCAATAAACGACTCGATCACATCATTGGTTTTAAGAAATAGTTTCTTTAATTCTTTTATTTCATCCTTATTAAACGTTGTCAACACTTCATTAATGATTGGTATTTCTTTATTTCTGCCTATGCCAAGCCGTAGTCTTGAGAAGTCATCATATCCCAACTTATATATAATATCTCTCATTCCGTTATGTGTTCCGGCAGAACCTTGCTTTCGAAGCCTAATCTTTGCGAACGCTAAATCCACATCATCATATATAATGAGCATATTTTCCTTCTCAACTTTATAAAAGTTAACCCACTCTCGTACTGAGTCTCCACTCAAATTCATGAATGTCTGAGGTTTCACAAAAATTATTTTTTCACCACAAACCATCACTTCGGCATAGAGTGATTTAAATTTTATTTTCTTAGCCTCAACTTTCATTTTATGTAAAAATGAATCAATTGCTAAAAACCCCATATTATGTTTTGTCATTTCATATTTTGCGCCTGGATTGCCAAGGCCAACTATTAATTTCATTCTAACCCTTTACAAAAAGCTCTGAAACGGAATCGTTTCTGTAAATTCTCCTCAGTGCTTCAGAAAAAGTCGCAGCAGAAGAAAGAATTTTTAACTTATCAAGTTTCTTATCATCCGGTAACTCAATCGTATCCAACACGATTAGTTCCTCTATTTCCGAATTGTTTAATCTAGCAACTGCTTCGCCAGAAAGTATCGCATGAGTAGCACATGCAATAACTGATTTTGCACCCATATCTTTAAGCGCACTTGCCGCTTTTACTAAAGTACCAGCTGTATCAATTAAGTCATCAACCAAAACAACGTTTTTATCTTTTACATCTCCGATAATACTCATAACCTCAAGTTCGTTTGCTTTTGGCCTTCTTTTTTCTATTATGGCAATAGAGCTATTTACTTTTGATGCAAAATCCCTAGCTCTAGTAACCGATCCAAAATCAGGAGATACGGTTACCATATTCTCTATTCCCTTACTAGCTATGTGTTCGGCTAATAATGGTTGTCCACATAAATGATCCACAGGAATATTAAAATACCCTTGAATCTGAGCAGCATGTAAATCCATTGTAAGAACTCTATCTGCACCAGCAACCGTGATAAGATCGGCAAGTAGTTTTGCGCTGATTGGATCCCTTGCCTTCGCTTTTCTATCCTGCCTAGCATATCCATAATATGGTAAAACAGCTGTTATTCTTCCAGCTGAAGCTCTTTTAAGCGCATCAATCATTATGAGTAGTTCCATGATATTTTTATTTACATTTGGCGGTGCAGTCGATTGTATTAAAAAAACATCTGCTCCCCTTACACTCTCCTGTATATTTACACTAATTTCTCCATCACTAAACTGTGTAACTTCAGATTTTCCAAGAGGAAGTCCTAATTCATTACAAATCTTTTTTGCCAGCGTCTTACTAGCATTTCCTGCAAATATTTTTGCAATATCACCTTTTTTATGCATGTTACTTCTTTTTAACCCAATCCTTTCTCTGTGTATCTCTCACTCTACCAATACACAGGGCGCCTTCTTCAACATCTTTCGTAACAGTGGTTCCAGCCGCTATAAAAGCGCCCTTACCTATTGTTACTGGTGATATAATATTGGAATTACAACCTAAAAAAGAATGATCCTCCACGACAGACCTATATTTATTCTCTCCATCATAGTTTACAAATATTGTTCCACAACCAACATTGATATCTTTACCAAGGTCGCTATCGCCAATATAGCTAAGATGAGATACCTTAGTGCCATCGCCAATCGTAGAGTTTTTAACCTCGACAAAATCACCAATCTTGCAATGTTTACCTACTTTAGAATTCGGTCTTACATAGGCATACGGACCTACTTTCGTCCCATCTTCTATTTCGGAATCAAGAATGGTAGAATTATTGACTTCTACACCAATGCCAATGATTGAGTTTTCTATCGTAACATTAGGTCCAATTATGGCATCTTCCTTTATTATCGTATTCCCCTTTATTTCCGTACACTGTTTAATTAGGGTATCCCTCTCTATTGTAACACTAGAATCAATAAAGATAGAATCTGGATTCATCATACTCACACCATTCATCATATGCTTTTTATTAATTCTTTTTTGAATCACTCTGGTAGCATGAAATAAATCAACCCTGTTATTTACACCAATGATTTCACTCTCATCGGTAACAACTAGTGCCCCAACCTTTAGTTTTTCTTCATTAAATATCTTTATTAAGTCTGTAAGATAGTATTCTTTTTGAACATTATTGTTATCCACTTTATCGATCAATCGGCTTAATTCCTTTTGATCAAAAAGATAAATCCCAGAATTAATTTCCTTTATTTTCAAATCTTCTTCTGTAGCATCTTTTGCTTCTATGATTCTATCTACTTTGCCGTTAACTCTCTTAACCCTTCCATAGCTTTCAGGATGTTCCATAGATACACTAAGCATAGTAAGCTTATTAGACTCTCTTTTATGTAGTTCATACAATGTTTCTAAGGTCTCTTTTGTTAAACAAGGCGTGTCGCCGCAAAGTACAAGGACATGTTCTCCATCCACTAAATGCATACCACTTTTTACAGCATTTTGAGTTCCTATTGCCTCTTGTTGAATGGCAAATTCAACATTGCTATCAGCAAATGTAGCTTGTATGTCTACATCATTTGCTGACACTATTATGATCTTTTTATCACTAATAGTATCACAAGAATCTAAAACATATTCCATTACCTTTTTGCCGAGGATCTCATGAAGCACTTTGCTTTTTTTCGATTTTAACCTTGTACTACTACCTGCCGCTAAAATAATAGTGTTAATCATAGTATCTCCTTACACGAAAAAAAAGGACAAAAAGTCCTCTTTTATTATAATTCTGTTCCAAATCCTACATCTTCTGTTTCAAAGTCCACTGACTCAACAGCAACTTCTTCTCTAGGTTCAGGTTCACTTGTATTTTCGAACTCTTTAAATATTATATCTTGAATAAGCGCTCTTGTCTCAGAATTAATAGGATGAGCGATGTCTTTAAAATTACCATCTCCTATTTTCTTACTAGGCATAGCTACAAAATATCCATTATTTCCTTCTATTACCTTTATATCATGTACAACAAAACAATCATCGATAGTGATCGAAACGACCGCTTTCATTTTTCCATCAGTTTTAATTCTACGAACCTTTACATCTGTTATATTCATAAATCCACCTTTCAAATTTTAGTCATTTAATCTTAACACATTGCTTAAAATTTATCAAGGATTTATGATCGAATTTTTTATATTCTCTCTATGGAGATTGGATTATGGCTGATACGAAATAGAGCATCATATTTAAAATCCATATCTCGCTTTGTCTTTTCTATAATAAAGGCATATGCACTATAAAAGCTTGCACCGGAATCTTCAATAAGTTCTATCATTCCTTTTATAGTCCCACCTCCTTTTATATAGTCATCTACGATAATTATGTTGTCATCTTTTACTATAGAACTTTTTGCAACATACATACTTTGAACATAATCATTTGTTCCACTTTTATAGTGGACACTTATGGTGCTGCCTTCTGTTACTTTGTTGTTTTTTCTTGCAACGATCATTTTGACATTTAATTTTCTCGCCACTTCCGTCGCAAGAGGGATTCCTTTCGTTTCCATTGTCATAACACCTGTTATTTTTTCTTTTAAACACCGCTTCACAATGAAATCCGATATAACGCCAATATGGATAGGGTTGTATATTATATCGCCGTATATAATATAGTCATCCAATAGAAGTCTATTCTTATCATTTAACTGTTCCTCAATTAACTTTAGTCCTCTTTTTTCCTCTTCAACATTTAAAAAAGGAATATACTTAACACCACCATTAGCTCCCACAATGGTTTCAATATAACCCAGTCCATACTCTTTTATCGTATCGCGTATTAAATCAATATCTTCACTGATCGATGTCTTTGCCGCATCAAGCTTATCGGTGAAATAAGAAAGAGAAAATCTAACACCCGGATTGGTAAATAATGTATTTGCTATTATTGATACCCTCTTAACTCTGTTCATGTTTTAACCTTTCTTTTAAAAACAAAATAAAGTAATTATCTATTATATGATATAATGTGTTTTAGGAGGAATTATGAAACAACAGTTATATCGATACATTCGAAACAACAAAATTTGGCTTTATATGCTAAAGTATTCTTTATACTCTTTAATAATTTCCGCAATTATTACCACGATAGATAATTCTGATATTATTATACCTAATTATATTGGAATTTCAAAAAGTTTATCTGTGACAATACTTGTTAGCATGGCTGCATCCTTATTTACCATGACAACATTTACATTTTCTACAATAATGGTCGTTCTAACAATGTACTCATCTCAATTTTCTCCAAGAGTCGTAGAAAATTTTATCAAAGAACACAGTAGTATAAAAGTGCTCGGTATTTTTCTTGGTGGTTTTGTATACAACATACTAACTTTATACTTTATAAAATCAATACCTGACAGTAAAATTATACTTGGTGCCACCATATCAATAGTCTATGTGTTTATATGTTTATTTTACTTTATATTCTTCATCTTTTCTGTTTCTTCAAACATACAAGCAAACAGACTGATCAACAGACTATATGATGATGCAAACAAAATAATTGATTCCATCTTAGCACTTACCAAAGAAAATAATACAATACAAGAAAAACCAAGTATTAAATCTACATATAAACATGAAATTAAATCAATTGATTTTGGTTATTTAAACCTCGTATATTTAGAACGATTGAAAGCATACTGCGCTAAGAACTCTGTATCGATTAACGTAACAGAACGAATTGGTGAATATATAAATAAAGGAGATGTGCTGATAGAAGTTTTTTCTGAAAGTGAAGAAATAGATGAAGAAGAGCTTATCAAATCAATTGAAATAACCAAAAGAAAATCAATAGAACTCGATGTTCGATACTCCCTTCAAAAAATAACAGAAATTGCACTGAGGGCGGTATCACCATCCACCAATGACCCAAATACAGCGATTCACTGTATAAGACTACTCGGTATTCTTTTTTCAAAAATAAGTAGCTATGAAGACGAGTTTATCATCTTTTCTGATAATGATAATGTACTCATATATAAAGAATTCAACTTTAAAAAAGATTTATACTTTAGCTTTTACCAGTTAATACACTATGCAAAAGAGGACCTTTCGGTCATACTATCAATTTACGATGCGCTTCTTACAATAAAAGAGAACGCTTCACAAAAAAACGTTCAATCAATAGAGCGGTTTGCAAAATATGTACATCAAAAAACATCAATGCATTTTGAAAACGAAGTAGATATGTATTACTACAATAAAGCCTACACTATAATAGTGAAAGAATAATTATAATAAAAAATATCCAAGTAATATGGGTAAGAAAATCGCTGGCAAAAAGTTAGCGATTTTAAATTCTGTAATTTTTAAAACATTTAATCCAAGGGCTATTAGAATCAACGATCCAACGGCATTTATCTCAGTCGTCGTAGCCAGATTCAGATACGGTGCAATGAGCGTTGCAAAAATATAAATAAAGCCCTCGTATGCTAATACAAAAACGGCAGAAAAGATAACGCCTATACCTAGTGTTGATGCAAGGATTATAGCAGAAACAAAATCAAGTATTGACTTGGTAAAAATAATGGTCGTATCCCCGTTTATTCCTGCTTGAAGTGGACCAAGCACCGCCATAGCGCCAACACAATAAATTAAACTTGATGTTATAATAGCATTTGAAAGGCCACCTTTCGGCCCTTTTACAAGTCTTGACTCTAACCTATTTGTTACTGTTGAAAATTTTTCGTCGATGTCAATAATCTCACCAACAGCAACACCAATAACCATGCTGAGCAAAACAACGAATAAATTGGCGCTTCCTATAGCGCCTTTTATACCAATAACAATAACGGTAAGTGCCATGGCCTGCATTACCCTATCAGCGACATTTTTCGGTATTATTTTTTTTGCCATCGCACCTATTAAAGTTCCAATAACGATTGCAACTGAATTTAACACTACACCAATCATGCATAACTCCTAAAAAAAGTAGCTCTTTTAAAAGAGCCACTTTATAAATTACTTAACGGAAGCTTCGTAAATATCTTTGATGCTCGCTGCTATCGTCTTATCAAACTCCTCATCAGTAAGCTGAGCGCTAAGACCTTCTGCAAGTGCTCTTGAGAACGATGCGATTATTCCACTATTTGCTGCAAGCTTATCGTTTGCAACTTCTCTTGAATAACCACCAGATAAAGCAACCACTCTAAGTACCTTTGGACTATCAACCAATTCTTTATAGAAGTTAGCATCTGTAGGTAGAGTTAGTTTCAACATCACCTTCTGACCATCCTCTAACTTATCAAGTTCTTCTAAAATAAGTTTTTTAAGGATTACTTCTGCTTCCTTTTTATCAGGAATATGAATATCAACTTCTGGTTCAATAATTGGCATTAAACCAGCAGCTAAAATTTGCTTTCCAATTTCAAACTGTTGAGAAACAACTTTCTTTATACCTTCTTCATTCGCTTCTTTAATAACAGAACGCATTTTTGTACCAAATACATTTCTCTCATTTGCTGTTTTTAATAAAGCATCTAACTGAGGCATTGGCTTCATCACTTGAACGCCATTCTCTAAATCAGCAAGTCCTTTATCAACTTTTAGGAAAGGAACGATTCCTTTTTCTTCCCATAGATAATCTGGTGTAAACTTACCATCAATCTTATTGTTCATAGTATGTTCAAATAATATTGCCCCTAGAATATTGTTTTCATTAAACGCTTTGCTCTTAATTATCCTAGTTCTCATAGCATGAACTAATTCAAACATTTTCTCCTCTGTATCATAGCTGTCTTTTTGAATACCATAAGCAGCTAACGCTTTTGGTGTACTTCCACCACTCTGATCTAACGCAGCAATAAAACCTTTTGCTGATCCAACTCTCTCTAATTGTTTTTGATTCATATCTTCTCCTTACTCCTTGTTTATTAAGATAACGAATATTTCCGCATCTTCCATGATATTTGCTTTTATATAATTGTCACCTTCAAAATGAAAAACATCTCCAGGGATCAAATTATTAACTTCCTCGTCATTGTATATTAATTCTACACTACCTTTAACTACAGTGAAAAGAATATTAGCACCTGGGTGATTATGTCTTGAAATAACCTCTCCAGCCTTTAAACTTTTTTTAATAACTTTAAAGTTAGATTCTTCTAAAACCAAGCCTACATTATTTAACTTAGACATAAAACCTCCTATCATAAGCGAATATACCCTAAATCAATGGTTTTACTCATATTTTGACATATAATTATGTAGGTGATACTATACAATAAACGCTTTAATTATGATAACATATTATTGTATAAAAAAAAAGGGGGAATCATAGCGTATGAGCATTTTAAATTTTATAAATGAAGAGCTCTTGAAGATGAACTGGTTAAAGCAGTTAGTTAATATCTTTGTCAAAAATGTATTAAGACTAGATCTACATTCAAAGTTGGGTGGAAGCATTCATTTTTTCATTTACGATGTAATAAAAATATTCATACTTTTAACCGTTCTAATATTTACAGTCTCATACATACAAAGTAATTTTCCTCCTGAAAGAACAAAGAAGATACTTGGGAAAATAGGCGGAATCAAGGCGAATATATTAGCAGCACTACTGGGTACAATAACGCCATTTTGTTCCTGTTCTTCCGTCCCTCTATTTATCGGCTTTACAAATGCTAATCTTCCAATAGGTGTCACATTTTCTTTTCTTATATCATCACCCCTAATTGACTTAGCATCCGTAATACTACTTGCCAGTATATTTGGTTTTAAAGTGGCGATAATATACGTTATCATCGGGATAATAATAGCAGTGGCTTCGGGTACCATTATTTCAAAACTAAAACTTGAAAAATACGTAGAACCATTTGTGTTCTCAAACACACTCCAAGGAAAAGACTATGAAGAATTGACAAAAAAAGATAGAATAACCTTTGCTAAAGAACAGGTAATAGAAATCATCCAAAGAGTATGGATGTACATACTAATAGGTGTTGGTATTGGTGCTGTAATTCATAACTATATACCGAAAGAAATGCTTGAAATATTCTTAGGAACGGATAAATGGTACTCTGTATTTGTTGCAACAATAGTTGGTATTCCAATGTATGCTGACATATTTGGCACTCTCCCAATTGCAGAAGCACTTGTGTTAAAGGGAATTGGCCTTGGCACAGCACTCTCATTTATGATGGCAGTAACCGCGCTCTCACTTCCATCCCTAATACTACTTAAAAAAGTAGTAAAAATGAAACTGCTTGTAATATTTGTAGCACTAGTAAGCATTGGAATCATAATAAATGGGTTTATATTTAACTTTATAGTATAGGAGGAAACATGGAAATTAAGATACTTGGAACCGGTTGTAAAAAGTGTAATAAACTGGAAAAAAATGCTTTAAAAGCATCGGAGACAAAAGAAAACATTACAGTAAAAAAAGTAAGCGATTTACAAGAAATAATGTCATATGGCGTTATGCAAACACCAGCATTGGTAATTGATGATAAGGTTGTATCCGTAGGCAAAGTGTTAACAGAAGATGAAATAAAAAAACTGATATAATAAACCTTAAATAGCCTCAAATTGAGGCTATTTTACTATTTGTTTTTTATATAAGAATAATAAATCATAGCAGCATTAAATATACTAAGCACTGCCAATAAAACGTCTCCAGCAGCATCGTTTAGCATACCATTATCAAAAAAACTACTGGCATTATACACCCTATAACAATAAACTAACCCCGTTAGAAAAAGAAAAAAACTAATAGTTCGTGCGTAAAATTCATTGCGTCTAAATGGGAAATATGCTCCGTTCATCGTGAGCGATGATATAAAATATACAATAACTATAGAAATTATCAATATCGTTTGAACTGCTTGTGTAGCATAAAAAAATTTAAATCGATCCACAATAATAACATTTAGTAAAAGTAAGATTACAATCAATATAAAGCTATAAAATCCATATTTATGTCGAATACTCTCCTGATATTCATCAAATTTCGATCCTTTTATTTTTTTATCATTCATTATTATCTCCCTCCCAAAACAAATCATTTAATGTGACATTTAAAGCCTTACAAATTTTTATACATAAATTGATAGATGGGTTGTAGTTTCCTTTTTCAATGGCATTTATCGTTTGTCTTGAAACATCTATTTTCTTTGCCAATTCTTTTTGTGTCATATCTAGTTTTGCTCTTGCTACTTTTAGTTTTAAATTTTTGTTCACTACCACCTCCATTTTTCAATATAAATGTAACATATTTATATATTAAAGTCAAATATATATTACTTTTATATAGAAAAAAAAGCATACCACGAACGATATGCTTTTGATTAACTAATCATTTTTATTCAGCCATTTCGTTAAAACGTTTCTGTATTTTTCAGTTTCCTCAACAAAAGGCATATGTCTACTGTATGCAAACAGTTCCCATTCTGAATGTTTAATCCTATCATACATTGTTTTCGCTATAAATGGCGAACACAGATCTATTTGACCACTTGTGATAAGACAAGGCTCTTTTATCTCGTGTAGTCTATCGGTGAACTCATAGTGACTTAACGTCCCTGTTGGCGTAAATTCATTTTGCCCCCATCCAACTATATATGATTCTTTTCCCGATTTCTTCGGTCTCGTTAAGCATTCTGGATCGTCATCGCCAAATGTTCCAGCACAATAACTTTCCATAAAGAAATTAAGTGCATTTAAGTACTCTTTAGATGTATAATCATTTGTTTTATCAGCCTGTTCTATAGCCTCTCTCATTTCTTTCGGCATATAAGAAATTCTTCTATACTGTTCTTTTTGCCACAGTTTTGCCGAAGATAATGTAGAAGAAAGTATAAAACTTTTTACACCCTTAGGCTGTTTTTCTATCGCATACCATATGGCTAACATACCACCCCAAGACTGACCAAGTATATGGACTTCATCCAGTGATAAATGTCTTCTAAGACTTATCAACTCTTCCATCCACACATCAGCATTAAACAGCTCCGGATGGCCTTCAATATAGGAATTACCACAACCGATTTGGTCATACATTACAAGTGGTCTATCATCGTCAAATGCCACATCATCCAAAACCTCAAAATAATTATGGGTTGATCCAGGGCCACCATGAAGTAGTATTAGCGGCGTTTTCTTGCCATCAGGGTTTACTATTCTATAATAGGTTTCAAACCCTTTAAAAGGCATTTTTCCCTCTTTTATCTTCATCTTAATCCTCTACCACAATGATTTCTTTGCTTACTTTATTTAACACTTCACATCCATCTTCTGTAATAAGAACGAGGTCTTCTATACGAACACCAATCCCCTCTTCTTCAATATAGATCCCTGGTTCAATAGAGAAACATTGTCCAACTTCAATGATAGATTTATTGGCACTAGAAACATCGCCATACTCATGAGCCTCAAGACCAATTGAATGTCCCGTTCTATGAGTAAAGTATTTGCCAAATCCTTTTGATTCGATATAATCTCTACAAGCGGCATCAACATCACACATCCTATTACCTGGTTTTGCCGCATCGATACCAAGTTGTTGCGCTTTTTTTACGACTTCATAAACTTCTTTTTGTCTATCTGATATCTCGCCAATAAATACCGTTCTTGTCATATCTGAAGCATAGTCCTTATACATTCCACCGATGTCAAGGATAACACAATCTCCATGTTTACCGTATGATTCATCTGGAACATGGTGAGGATCAGCAGCTCCTTTTGCATATGCAGTAATAGGCTCAAAAGAGTATTCTTTTATGCCATGTTTCGCATATATTTCCTTTACCTTATCACTTAGCTCTATTTCACTAAGGCCTTTTGTAACCCAAGGAATCAGTTCTTTTATAACCTCATCGTTTATAAGTGATGACTCTCTCATCGCTTGCTTTTCATCTTCATCTTTTATTTTCCTGACATCATCTATTAATAGCGAACTGTTAACATATGTTTTCTCAGGAAGTATTTCCTGTAATCTTAATAAAAAGCCTGATGGCCAAACTTTATCAATGCCAATAACGTTTTCATCATTTATAAGTTTTGATAGAACCTCTACACCATCCTGAACATCGTTATACCAAACTAGGTCAAGACCGTCAACTTCTTCTTGTGGAAAGAGCTCATTGATCACTAATTTTAAATTGCCTTCACCAGTTACATATAACGCCATTAATCGCTCTCCAGAATCAATGCGTTTACCAGTTAAGTAAAATATAGCAAGTGAATCACTCACGATAATCTGAGGGACACCTTTTTCCTTCATTATCTTTCGAACTCGTTCGATTCTTCCTTTGTTCATTCAATACTCCTTTCTTTTATATAATCAAACCCGGATTATGATAAATGATCCGGGTTATATCAGTACTATTTTTCAGTTTCTCCAGCTGAAGCTATTTTTAATTCAGCATTTTTCTTTTCATTTTTATCAACAACTAATGCATTAAGTTTACCACTTAATAACAATACTAAAAAGCCAAAACCTAACGCAATTGCCGCTACTGTAAAGTATGCATTAGAGAATGGATACTTACGAAGAAGTGCGTATAAATCAGCATAGAATTTACCTGCAACAAATGCTGCTAAAACCCAAACTGACATCATAATTGATAATATTCTAGTTGGTGCATACTTCGTAATAAATGAATTACCTAATGGAGAGAATACCATCTCACCTAATGTTAATATAATACCAAATACAACAATCCACAGAATAGACGCCTGATTACCACCTCTTAGTACATCTGCTAGCGCAAATATCACATAAGATATTCCAAGTAAAATCAAACCAAATGCAGTTTTTTGGAACATGTTCCAGTCACCCTTTTTAGACATCGCCTTTCGATACCAAAAAGCTCCTAAAATAGGTCCTAATACGATACAACCAAGTGCATTAAGTGAATCAAACCAAGCAGTTGGAATTTCAAAACTACCTATCATCCAGTTAGCTGCTGCATTCTCGCCTCCCCAGTGATAATAAACTGGCATGTATGCTAAATACCAGAAAATCCAGAAAACGATTGAAAGGAACGAAATTAAAATGATAGCGCCAACACGTCTTTTTTCAAGACTATTTAGTGGTCTCTTCTCTTCTTTCTTTTCTTCCTTCTCTTTTTGAGCTAGTTCATTAACTTTAAATGGCTTTTTACCCGCGTCACCTAGGAATCTCCATCCAAAAGTGAACCAGATTGCGTTAATAACCATTATGATAGAACAAATAAGAAAACAAATATTAAATCCATATTTTAAAGCAATAAGACCTATGATTGTAGTGCCGAAAAAAGAACCAATGTTAACAAATGAATACTGAGTTGAAAACGCACTATCTAGTGCTTTTTTATTGTCAAATAGTCTACCTGTAATAGCACTATTTTGAGATTTAAATAAACCAGTTCCTAATGCCACTAAAATAATCATGGTATATATTGCAGCAGAGCTCTGCGCAGTATATCCAACAAAATAACCACCTGCCATAAGTAACATA
>PDWI01001889.1_pt1 | contig 32519 bp, 46 predicted proteins | sample 1430891 | NCBI WGS metagenome assembly PDWI01 (sample SAMN01162508, study PRJNA174530) | Oral metagenome, whole genome shotgun sequencing project. | biome: Marine environment; feature: Marine mammal; material: Swab sample of the gingival sulcus; isolation source: swab sample of gingival sulcus... | reverse complement strand
CATTCGGAGAATTATCATCATCTAAGTAAACTCTGTCGTCATAATTGACTGCCGAAACATCTACGCCGTCATAGCCTTTCGGTGTTATTTCTGTAACTAATGCTGGGAAAGTCCAGCGGTTAATATTTCCGATCAAAATATGAGGCGGTTCTCTGTCTGTTTTTATTTGCGGCACATTAGTTGTGTTTAATATAACTTCGTATTCATTTTTCCCAGCTAATACAGATACTGGCTTGCTAATTGAGCCGTCATCATTACGCCAGGCCCCAACGTCATTACTAGTCAAATTAATTGGTTCATTGACCGTAATTCTGACTTTTTTGTTTTCAATAACTGCACGTTCAATCAATGCTGATTGCCCATAATTTGGGCAATCGTCAGCTAATGCAACATAGCTCATATATTGCGAGTTTAATGCGTCTAGCTCCGTTGAGAAATTATAAACCCAGCGTATATATTTTTGTTTTCTCCGCTCCCTCATTCCAATTCGCCAAGCTCTTGTTTTGTCTGTAACACCTTCCACTTTCATTTTTTGCGCACGATTGCCCAAATCGTCGTTAAGCCTGCACTCTACTATTTCAGTTGTCCAGCTTTCAGCATCTATATATTCAACATCTATACCATCAGGATCATCGTGTCTTGAAGCAGTCACCGTTCTTGATAGCTCTTGTGTCATATTTTGCGGCGTGTACATACTTTCCATTAAAAACCGCGGTTCATCTCGGACAGGGCGAACCGCGCCCTTGCTTACAGTTAAATCTGCAAATCCCGCGCCTAAAGCTCGATTGATAACTTCTTTAACTGTTGATGATGAGTTATGGACAAAATCAAAATAATCACCGCGGGCATCCCAAATTTGCCCGAGTCTGACCATTTCATTTTCATCAACAGCTGCTCCGACTGATTGACAAACATAACGAACATAATCATCTATTCTCCTCGTCTGAACACCGTTTAATTTGCGCGTGACAACAGCGTTTATCTGATTCTCTGTTTGTTGCGACAGACTGTTTGAACTCTTTATTGTCATTGCTATTGTCGTGATGTCTTTGTAGCTTTTCTTCGCTGGCAATTCAGAGCGCAAACCATACCATTGTATTTTATCAAGCCACATTGTCCCCGTTTTCTCTGGGCTTATGCGTCTAATTTTTACTTCCGGCCTCATGGGATTGGGCAGATTCACTTTCATAGTCCAGCCCAGTTGATTTCTTGAACCACCAGTTACATATTTTTTGGCAACAGTCCATTTTTTTGTTCCAACTTCTCTATAGTGCAGCTCAACTAAAAGCTTTCTTGCAACTATAGTTCCGTCGTCATCTATTCTCCCAAGACCTTGCGGGCAAAATAAATCAAATTCAAGATGCCGAGTAACTTCATTTTCTGGACACGCAACAAAAGGGCCTATATCGAAGCTTTCTGCTGTTGCAACAAAAAAAATTCTAGGATTTTTTACGGTCATCGACCCAAATCCACTCCAGTTTGTTACTACTGTATCGTCTAACAATTGCTCGACAGCTATTGCGCCATTGTTTGTAGATAGAATACGATACGTTATGTTTTTTTTCTCTACTGCAACAGAATACACTCCTGCCTCAAAACGTGGGTTTTTCAAATCCCCTGGTACTCCTCCTAATCTGACTGTATATATTCCATTTTTTGAGCTAACACTTTTAATGACAAAAGATTTATTTATGTCGCCTCTCATAGTTATAACGTCATTTATTTCAGGTTCAAATTCAAAAGATGCTTTAAACACCTCATAGCCATTTTTCGTTTCAACAGTGACATCACGCAAAATGGCTATTCTTAATAAATCACCCACCACCCAGTCCTTTGGTACTCCTGTAATTTCATTATTTAAAAAGATATAATCGCCATCCGGGGCTGACAATGTCTTTCCCTTCAGCGTCTTCAAATCAATACCCGCTCCGCCATTAGTCCCACCAACTTCCGGAACGTTATACCACCTTCTGTGCGCAATGTGTCCCGAAACATCGGCGCCTGGCGGAAAAATAGTATAATCAACAAAACCATCGAGATTAGCTAAAGGTGTTTTGCCTATTTTTATTTCTTCAATTTCAAAATCACCCACACCAACGCATAATAATAAGTCTAAATTCTGCTCTTCTCGACTTGCAAAATAACGATGCGGAGCTGATAAGTAATCCGGGTATATTTTATGCCGGCCCGCAATGTCCGGAATTACTTCGCCTAATTTCGCCTGATTGCCGTCGCCCCTTGCTTCCAGAAGTCTTCTTGATTGTCCCCCGGAATTAGCTATATTTGGTAACTTAGGCCTCATCAAAAAGCCCGCTGCAATGCTAATTACAGTAATGACAGCATAAATGATTGTGCTCATACCCTTCGGTTCAACTCGTAACTCTACTTCTTGTGAGCAATCTACTTTTGACCAATTTTCAGGAGACACAATCTGACCATCAACAGTGGCGCTAATCGGCTGGATTTTTCCCGGTGTAAACCCATTCACATTGTCTAACAACCAGCTCTCAAGGCTTCCTGAATAATAATGTACCTCAACAGGTTCGCCTGTGAGCGTACTTGGGTAAATTTTAATCATAATATTCCACTTTTAAAAATTCTTGTTCAAAATCAGAAAGACGAATAACACGACAGCCTTTTGGTTCGCTTATATCCATAATAAACAGCCCGTTATTTTCAACAACAATACCAACGTGCAAGCATAATTGACCACGCCAGCATGTAGCTATTGCCCCGGGCTTCGCCTCAACTTTAGATAATTGCCTTTTTTCGTAATTAGCAGCATTGGTTAGGCTTTTTTTATCATTAGCATTGATAGCCCCATAACTAGGTAATAGAGATTTGCCGAACGCAAGGTGTCGCACTTCACGTACTAACCCCCAGCAGTCATAAACCCCACCTCCTCGCCCGCCATCAAGATATTGTGAGCTAAGATATGTATTTAATTCCCGGGTGTTCATTGGCATTGTAATGTTTTCGCGGAAATGCGTAATTTATCATATCCATATAGGAACATGTCACTGTTACTTGTGAACCATTGATACTTGCCCCTGACATTGTCATTGTTAAAGGTCGCTCGGCGGGCTGTGACAAATCACTCATCAAATATGCTCGATAAATAACCGTAACAATTTTTTCAGAATCAATAGCATCATCAATTAGTTTTTGAGCCTCCCCTGTGACGTTATCAATTGCAAACTGCAAATCCTGTTGACCGCTGTCGTTTTTTTTAGGTAGTGCGACTGCCATTCCGCACGCTAAAAATGTTCGCTCGTTCCCTGCTTCATCATTTGCAACAATATCATCAAATCCGCTGCATAAATACATCGTTTGTGTTGCTTGTATTTCTAATGTTGACAAGATGATTTCACCACTTGGGTTGCTTGCGTAAACCTGATTTAAAACAGTCATTTAGATACCTCCATCAGGCTGCTTTGGTTGCTTTGTGTAATTGCACCGATAAAATAAGACTTACCCGATTCTAGGGAGAAGTTTACATTTGCCGAATAGCTGCTTGTTCTTAGCAGTTCTTTTGGATTTGATGATTTCTCCCACACAACAAATTTAACAGGCAAATTAGACGTAAAACCGTTTTCATTTTTTGTGATAACAGGCCTTGATAGATTATAAATATATGCATCTCCCTCGTTTATTTTGAAAGTAAAATACCCATTACCAAATACCTTTGGTCTTACATTTACAACCCATTTGTCACCGCCAAGATTGCGAACAGATTGCACTCTGTCACCGCTGATTGATTTGCCAGCTAATAAGGTACTTGATAAGTCTATCTTAATTGATAGCGGTGTACTAATTAACTCTGCATTCACAGAGTTGTCAATACCGTTTGTATTAGTGGCGGCAAAATTATCATTGAAACGAACAAAAATATACACATCGCCTTTGTGTTCAAAACTGCCGATTTTATTAATCGCTGATTTTAAAAAGTAATACTCATTTACGCTGCCGACATCTGCCCGCCAGACATCAGATTCTCCGATTGTATCGTCAATTGTCTTAAAGTATTTTTCAAAAAAAGCAGTATCATCAAAGTTATAAAGACTATGCCAGTGCATAAAGTCAGTAAACCATCCCCCGGTGTTAATTGCTCTTTTTACTTGTAATTGTGTGTATTTTAATGACTGATTTTGAGTATCAAAATGCCCCGCTCGCTGCATATCCCAAGTTCTTGTTGTACTAGGTTTGGAAATGCCTTGTTCTCTGCTGAAAAAATAGCTTGTATTACCATTTCCAGAATAGCTGCACCCTGAATTTCGCATGCCGAGCAAATATGGTATTTGCAATAATGCCCCGCCCGTTGCTCCGTTTGCGAATGATCCTGATGACAAATTTAATTGAGCTAAATCTTTGAAATAATCTAGTTGCATACTTGTGTGCAATTTAGCTTCTTTTGCCCCGTTCGCCCCTGCAACGCCGTTATTAAAGTCGTATCCCAATCTGCCAGATGAGATTTCGTACATCTGCTGTCCGTGATTTGGTGTTTTAACTGATTTTGCCGCCCCTATAGTTACATCAAAATAAGTTGCTCCGTTTGCCGACCATTTTGTAGAATAATAATCGGGGATGACCTCTTGATTGCCAGTCAGCGGATTTATCCAATAATCTGTCCGATAATAAAGTCCAAATCCAATTCTTCCGGTTTTTTTGATTTTTCTAATCAAATTACCATAATCGGCATTTTCATTATTTGATTCGCTAAACGGGTTTAAATATACAGTGCCTTGCTGATTATTTTTAAACAGTGCGATTTCGGCCAACTCATATTTGTTATCTATAATTCGGTCGGTCGTTGCTGATATTGCTGCTGCATGGCCGTTAAAAAAGGGCGTTATTTCAGCCCCCAGCTTGTTATCAGGAAAAAACAAAACATCCATTATGACAACCTCACTTTAACCGTCCCTGTTGTCGTATCGAGCCATGCTTGATTGATTTCGACATTACTGGGCATACTGTCACCAGCTGGAATATTCATTACCAAAGTAGAAGCAGTTATACTATCTGCGCTCACCGCTCCAAGATTAGCATCGCTACCGTCTTGAATACTTGAGACACCCCCGAATGTCACCGGGGAAATTGCTTTCCAGTCGAAATCATCAATGGTGATTGGATTATCAGATACTGCATACATAAATCCACTGACTAAACAGTCGCTATCAACAATATCGTCCTTGCCGATTGCTAAAAAACTTGCATTTTCCGGCACATCTGTAGCGTTGAAATAATATCTTAGCGATGAATTTAATTGATAATATTTATGAAAACCTTTGTAAATTGGCGACGACTGATTAGATGCAAGAAAACAATTAGCTACTTGAGAATCGGGAAAACTTCCACTTGAAGAATAAACATAACACCCCATTACAACGTGCTTGCCTCTGTATTTTTCACAAGGGACAGCTGCATACGCATATTTTGCACCAGTTTGGTCTTTGTTGGGCTGAATTAGATTAAAAATTCCGATGCTATTTAAAGCAGACTCTGTTTGAATCATCAACGATGAAACATTACCCCTCAACAAAGGCATTTTGCCGTTTTTTAATCCACCGTCGATGAATTGATTTTTAAGTAGAAGCTTATCAACCGGGGGGCGATACGCTGTATTAATGCCCTCAGACATTAACAATTCAGTCACCCAGAGATAAGATGACGAGCCATTTCCGCCTGATTGAACTCTCCAGTCTATAAAACAAGCATTTTCATCAATATCAGCGAGTAACTCGTATTTCTTTGCTGTAACATAACTTCCGGCTGCTATTCTAACGCGAACATCGCTTATAAAAACGCCATTTTTGTCGAATTGTTGTAACAAAAACAAAGCGTTTGTTTTAACTGTCTGCCCCTTTTCAATTACTACCGACGCAGCTACTTTTTTACTCTGAAAAACATCAGAATAAAAACGCCGAGACGCGACGCCTTGTATCCGAACACAATCACGATTATTCGCTGATTGTCTAATCACTGTGCCGCCACCGCCCCAATTCGATAAATAGCTACCGTCGATTTCAGCTGATAAAAATCGATTTGGATAGCTCGCCAATCCCGCTGATAAACTCTTCTGATTTGCCCCCCCGCTGTATGGATCAGCAACATAGTTATTGACTGTGCTTACCAGCTCATTTTGTAGCCCGCTCCACGATTTCCTAGGCTGACCCAGTCTATCATTATATTCCGGTTGTTTACCATTTACTAAATTGTCAAAATTTACGCTGTTATCGTGTAAATCTTTTACCGCCGATGAACCGACAGGATTGCCCGTGTTATATTGTGTCATTCTGCCCACTCCTTGTTTATTGCCAAATCAAAAATATCATTACCAAAATAATCAAACATTAAACTAATATCACTCGGTGGCCTGATAGTTGGACAAATATCCAATGTTGCAATCACGGAGAAATAACCCGGAGCAATGTACTCTGCCTGATAAGCACCTTCTATTAGTCTGCACTCGTGCAATTCTATCCCACCCCCGCTTTTTAATTTCATCAAAAACCATTCAGCCCCGCCGTTTAACATGCTATCTAGCCAAGTCTCAAACAGTAAGAATTGCCCGTCATTCATTACCCATTTAACATTAGCCGTGCGATGAGTGCCACGTGATGTTCTTCTTTGCCTGATTCTGCCGCTTTGCAAAGTGGTTCTGCGAATGTTATGTCTAACTCTTAAGCTGTATTCAACGCTTGCACAAGGCAAATCACTTGGAAATTCAATCATTAGATACCCTGCCTTTTAAGTCCGAAAGTTTGAGTTAAGGCTTTTGATGCCTTTCCGTCACTCATAATGTTAGAAACAAACACATCTATGACGTTTGCACCATTGTCGTTTCGTTCGCTTGTTTGCCCCGCCCTTTCTGCATTTTCAATCAAATTAATAACGACATTACTGTTATTATTTTTTTGATTTCTTTGCAAATTAGATAATGTTTTATCGAGTTTTGCCGATGTTTGTGCGGTTACTACACGCTCGCCTTTTTGCAAAAACCACGTGCCATCTTTGGGTACTTTGTCGATACCGTCGTGTGCCATACCGCTTGGCATCGTTATCGCTGCAATATTGCTCACAATCGACCCCATATTTGCCGCCACGGTCGCCATTGCTGGAATATTAGCAGGAAATGGTAATGTTCCCGCTTCTGATACCGCTTTTTGAATGTTAATCATTGCAGATGCAATAGCAAAGGCTTTTTGTGCCGCAAACATTGCTTTATAAATGCCTGATTGCTCACCTGCATATGTTTTGGCCATACTTGCCATTTCGCCAAACATTTGGCCTGCGGCGGCTAATTGTGTTGCCCGTGTTGCTTGTTGTAGCGCAGCCTCTTGTTGTTGGCTTGCTTGCTCAATTTCTTGTTTCTTGGCCTCATATTCTGATGCTAAGTTAAGTTTATCAGCATAAAACTTTCTCAAAGTTTCAAGTTGTTCAGTTCGCCACGCATTAAGTTTCTCTTTCTGCTCTTCAATCTTTGACAACTCGCCAAATGCTCCACCTAGTGCGGTTTGTGACGCGGTTTGATAAGTTGGCATATCATTAACATTAAATGCCGCACCGATAGCCCTTTTACGCGCCTCGTCAATGGTTTCTTGTGATACATTAGCATTACCTGCATCTTTGAGCATCTGCATTTTTTTAATGATTTCTAACTGCTGATTAAGCGCGTTTAAACGCTTCTCATCGCCAGTTTGCAACTGCCCCGTTAGATTTGCAAAAGCATCTTGTGTCGCTTTGATTTCCTGGGCGATAGCTTGTTGTTCCTGAATAAACCCATAGCTTGAAAATTCGCCGCCACCAAACAACCGCGCCTCACGCATTAAGCGATTTTTGACGCCCTTGTCCTTGACGCTATTTGCAATCTCCTCTATCGCTTTAACCACACCGGACATATCCCCGGCACGAGCGGCATTTGCAATTGCACCACCTTTTCGTAAATCGCCACGATAACGCAAGCCAATCATCGCGACTTTTTGCCCCTCGGTCAATCCGTCAAAAATAGCAGAACCGATAATGCGTTTTATGCTCGGAACAAATTCTTGATTTAAACGTCTAGCCAAATCACGCTCGGCATCGGCACGCGTTGTGCGAGTGTTTTTATTGACCGAACGGACACTGCCATCTGCTCGTGTAACAGTATCAGAGCCGTAACCGGTGCGGTAATGATTTACATCCCAATAAGCCGTCTTTCTAAATCCTTCAACTTGACGCAAAAATGACATTGCTTTTGACATATAGCCACTGCCCGATAACTTTTTCATTTCGTCATTTTGGGCTTTCAATGTTTTACTTATAATAGTTGCGCCTTTTGCTTTCTGTTTATTTTTTCTTTCTTCTAAATCAAGAATTTCCTTTAATTGGGCAATTTCTAAATCATTATAATTGTTTTGTTTTGCTTGCCATAACGCATATTCTTTTTCTGTTAGAGTTGCGCGCATGCGTCTATCTATGAGCTCTTTATTGATTTTTGCGGCTTCCTTAGCTGCTTTGCTTTCTTCTTCGCTGATTGTCGGCAAATCAACTTTGGCTCCTTTAACTGCTGATTTTGGTGCCTGGCTACGACCCCCGGTCATAATAAAAGCGCTGGCATCATCAATGGCTTTTTGAGTTGCTGTTATATCATTGTTGCCTTTCTCAATTTCGGCTTTTAATATTTTTATCTCGTCTTGACGCTTTTTAATCTCATTATCACTTAACTTTAATCCATATCCTAAACCATCATTATTTTTACTAAAGAACATTTCGCTTTCAAGCTTTGCGACTTCGCCTTTTAACTTATTGACGTGCTGTTTTTGCTCTACTAGCGCACGTGATAATTTAACTTTCCCGGCTTCAGCCTGGGCCAATGTCATTTTGCCGAGTGATTTTGTTAAATCATCTACAGTATCTCGTAAACTTGATAATTTTTCTTTAGCATCATCAGAAGATTTACCAAAAGCAAACATCATACTAGCAGCAGTGACTAAAATACCGACTGGGCCGCCCAAAAGTGTAAATGCTCCGCGTGCTGCACCGGTGGCAGTTGTCATTATTCTTGTTTGCGTAGTAACACCAGTAATAACACTAGATAAATGCCTGCCCCTTTCACTACTCAAAATCATTGCTTGACGTAGTGTTCCTTGTGAAAAGGCTAGTGCTTTTGTTGCTGCCGTCGCAAGTCCTAATTTGCCGACTAAACGCCCAGCCATAACACTACCCAAAACAATCGCAGCGTTTTTTGCAAAATTAATATTTTCTTTTAATTCGTCGGTATCTTTGGTAAAACTTTCAACCGCCGCCGATGCTGATTGCAAACTACTGACGATAATTTTACTTGCCCCCGATGCCTTATCAAACTCGCCGATGGCTTTTTCAACTGAGTTGCCCACGGTTGTCCAGCCGTCAGCTATGGTTGGTACAACGTTTTTATACTCATTATCAATGTAGTTTTTTTGTGAACGTAAGGCATCAATGAGTTTATCGGCTGTGATTTTCCCGTCCTGTGCTAATGCTCGTAATTGTTCAACCGGCACACCCATACCATCGGCAATCGCTTTAGCTAACCGCGGTGCTTGTTCCATTACCGAGTTAAACTCTTCCCCTCTTAATACGCCGCTGGCTAGTGCTTGCGAAAATTGAGTAATTGCAGCTTGCCCCGCTGCCGCCCCGCTGCCCGATAATTTAATGGCTTTATTAACGGTTTGGGTAATATTAGCTAAATCTTTTTGCCCTTTGATGTATTTACCGGCATTCATTGACAGGCGTTGATATAATTCAGCGGTTGCACCGATAGATGAACGTGTAATTTGTGATATTTCGTACACATCTTTTTGAGCTTTCGCTAGTTCTTGCTGTGATTTAGTTGCTAATTTCAAGCGGTTAGTCGCAGTTGTCCAAGCATCGGCTTGTTGCATAATCTCTTTTGCCACCCAGCCGCCTGCTAAAGCTTTAGCAGCACGTGCGGCATTTCTGATTTCACGATTAGCCGCTCGCATTTCTCGCTCAACTTGCCGCCGATAGTTACGTGCAGAACGCTCTGCCTTACTCATTCCCTCGGTAAAACTACGAGTCTTAGCGATTACGTCTAATGTTAATGTTCCTAGTGATGATGTTGCCATTTTTGTTTCCTGTTTATTTCAAATAATTTGGGCAATAAAAAACCCTCAATTAAGAGGGTTTGATAAGTAAACAATCAAAAAAATTATTTCATACAGTTTGCAATATTATCAGATATGTTTTTCAGTTCATTATAAGCTAGTAAAGGTTTTGCCCCTACCCAAGCCCCAAGAGGCGTGGGGTTCACACCGCTTGATGACGCACCTGTAAATGTTGTTATTGATGTTTTTATGTTAGAAAACCTTACGCTAACACCTGTATCTTTTTTCGTAAGTAAGACCTTGAATAAGTAGAAACGCTTTACTAACCCATCAGCAGCAGATGTATTACCAGCCGCAACTATTGCATTTGCACTTCTACTTAAAATAACATTTCCTCCGCCAAGTTTTGCTTGTGGTGCTCCTGCTGGCATAAGAGGCTGAGAAGTCACACTGATATTTTGTGTATCATTGCTTATTTCCAAAGAGGCACATTGTTCAGCTTTATCAAAACTTAAATTAGGGTAATTAAAATTAACATTATCAACATAATAATACTTGCCTTTTGCTTTTATACCAATGTTTTCTGGTAAATTTGGCGTTGTCTGATAATCAGCCATCGAACACCCTGCCAAAACAGAAACCAAACAAAGTAAAATTATCTTTTTCATAACCACTCCAAATTAATAATCAAAGAGTTTCAATCATACATCAAACGAGATGAGAATTAAATAACTACCCATCATAAAATAATTTACATTTTTGTTAATAAAATGCTTGCCATTGTTTACATTTTTGTATATAATGCACCTATCGAAATAACAAAGAGAGGTGACAGTGAAACAAAGCGAGTTTGTAAGGTGGTTGAGAAAACAAGGCGTTACAACTTCACAAGCAAAGAAACATCTGCAATTGAAGTACAACGGTAACATTAGCCACCTTCCAAGACACCCAAACCAAGAATTACCAACGGGGACGGTGGAAGGAGTTAAAAAACAGTTAGGGTTGAAATAAACCCTAACTCCTTTAACCATCTCGTTTTATTTATTGTTATCTCATTATTTTTTAGGAGTAAATTATGTACTATTATGCAAACTTTGACCGAGCCGACGATGGTATTACTGTAACTTTCCGGGATATTCCCGAAGCGATTACGTGCGGTCAAACCGACAGTGAAGCTATCGAAATGGCAGAAGACGCCTTGTTATGTTGCGTTGAAATCTATTTCGATGAAAACCGTACTTTTCCGATTTCGAGTGACCAACAAGCCGGCGAAGTGCCTATTTATTTACCCGAAAGTGTTTACGCCAAAGTATTGCTTCACAATGTAATGCTCGAAAAAGGCTTAAATAAAGCTGATTTATCAAGAAAAACAGGCTTTACACCGCCCGAAGTGCAGCGCATCTTAAAACCACGTCATAAAACTAAAATTGATACGATTGGGCAAGCCTTATTAGCACTTGATAAGCCTCTGAGACTAGCTGTCTAGTTCCACTGTTTCATCATATCGTGCAATTCTTGTTTCGGTTCGTCCAAATGCGGGGCAAAGTCGTAAATCTTTAATGCTTTATCGCCTTTGCCTGTTTTACTATTAGCATAAATAGTAGTTAGCATTGCGATATTTTCTTCTACTCGCAAACCGGTGTTTAGACTACCACGCTTTTGCCGGTAAGATTGCCATAATTGAAACTCAGCATAGCTGATATTTTGCCGTGCCTCAGCAATGGTGCGTCCGCCAATACCGTTCAGCACTAACTCACACCATACCTCAGCTTCATAATCTAGCCCTTTCCCAGACCATTAACCTCGCCAATTGCTGATAATAAAGCAATGGTTAAGCTAGAACAAATTGCCCCACGCTCAGGGTTGGTTGTACCATCAACGTCGCCCGGCGTAAAAACAGGATTACCCTCTTCATCAACGATTGATGAAGCTATACGTTTAGCCACCGCTTTACGATTGTCTTCACTGTCATTTGCAGCGTCAATATCACTCATTGCTTCGTGATAAGACAAAGGCTTGACGTAAACAGTAGCAGTGTTTTCACTATCCCCGTTATGCCACGTAATTTCTTTTTCAACAGGTTTTCCGATAAAGCAACTATCGGCAAGATTTTTAGCGGTTAATTTGATTTTTTTAGTCATTTCCCTTTTGTCCGTAATGATTAAATAGAAAAGCCGTGATATTTGCAGTATCACAGCTTTTTGTTTTGCCTAACGTCTATACTTTGAAAGACGGCTGCAAGCGACCTTTACGAGTAATCGTGATTTCTGATTCGACTACGCTATCAGGCTCAAATGTGAATGGGAATGAGGCAAGCTCGCCGTCAAACTGTAAGAATGAACGGTCAGTCGGAATTGCCCAGTCATTTGCACTACTATCCCATGTTGGTGCTGATGTGCCGTCTGAACAACCAACTATAAACTTCAATTCATCGCGAACGTCTTTGTTGTATTCATCATATAGACCTTTGTGGCTTTCGTTTTGTGGGTCAAAGTTAATCGTGATACTTGCGTCGTCGGTATCTTGCAAGCCTGCGACGTAATGTTTGACCTTACGCTCGTTTAAACACGTTACCTCAATCTTATTCGGCGAACCGTCCCCCGGGTTAAATCCAGTTGGACAACCGATTTCTTTTACTTCCCCTACTTTAGGGTTTACATACCAAATATTGGTTCCTTGTGTTTTAATAGCCATTTTTAGCTCCTTTTTTAGTTAATAAATAGTTAATAAAAAACACCTTTTAAGGTGTTTTTGATAATTAGCGATTTGACCACCACCGACAATCAAACGAAAATCGATAAAGTTTTGTTTCGTATTCTTGTGAAATGCCACGCCACGAGGTTATGTGACAATCAAGCTCGATTGCATCACGAATTGCCATAGCGACTGTTTCGGCTTGCCGATAGGTTTCTGCATAGACATCAACTTGGATAAGATGATTGTCACAATCGGGGCGGTGGCTTAAATTGTTCTCAGGCGAACCTGCAATAGTCTGATAAATTGCAGAGGGCGTGACATCGTGTTCAATACCCACTGTCGGATAAAAACGCATGGTTTTATCGCCCAGAAGTTTTTTACACTTATCATTGCTGTAAACTACTTCAAATATATTCATCTTCTTTTGTGTTTCGGATGTTTGGCAATTTCTTTTGCGATTTCTTGCCGCATTGATTCAGAAAAGGCATCAGTGACTTGATTGTGATTAAATGCAGGACGTAACATTGGCCTGGCGCGTATTCTTGACGTACCAAACTCTAACAATCGCCAGTACCACGTATCGCCGTACTTGCCCTCTTTGCCTTTTTTGGCACCACCACGCACACCGACACTACCTTTTATCTCGCCTTGATATTTAAATTTTTTCGTACTTACACGAGTTGCGACATTGCCCGCAATACTTTCTTTAGTATGAGGATTATCTACTTGTTGAGCATTTGCCTTAGCTTTATCCCGTGTTTCTGATAAAGATTTACGCACAGCCCTTGACGTTGAGCGTCTAACCATGTCAGTTGATAAGTCCTTTAAAAGCTCTTTTAACTCCTCAGCACCTTCAAATCTGAACTTAACACCATCATCCATCGTTTACACCCTCCGATACAGTAAGCGTAATGTATTGTTTTCCAGTTTTAGGGTCAGGTAACACGCCAGCAATGTTATAAATCTTATCGCCGTGCAATATCCGCATTGTGCTATCAACTTTTTTGTATCGCATAACAATACGGGCGGTTACTCTAGATTGTTCGGCACCGGTGGCGATAAAGTCTCTGACAGAAATAGGCTCAATACTTGCCCAAGTCGTGTATTTATCCTGCCAACTTTCCACCATTTCCCCTGTTTTGGGATTTTGTACGAATGTTTTGGCTTGGATTGTGACTTTATGCCGTAATTTACCTGCTTGCATTTAAACCCCGATTTTGCGATAAGGGTGCAATAGCGCCTCGTAACCTATCGGACATTCGTGTAGCTGAATATCCGATGTTGCCTCCCGATGTTCATAGAAATGCCCAACAAGTAACAACATCGCCATTTCCAGCACTTCATCAATAACAACGCCGTCTTTATCGCCTTTTTCTTTCTCACTATCGAATAATTTTCTATCAATGTGATTAGAAACAGCTATCTTTGCCGCCATTAAATAAAACGTTAGCATAGCGTCTTCGCTATTATCAGTTTCATCAATACGACATTGTTGTTTAATGTCTGTCAGTGTAATCATTTGTTTTTATGTGGCTGCTTTGCTTTATTTTGAAGCGGTTTTGCTGCTTTGATTTCTGCAATTAACCCCATTTCTTTTAATTTTTTTGCATCATCTTCTCTTTTGACTTCACGAATATCTCCTGCATAGTATTGTTTGTCACCAAGATGCTGTTTTAATACCGTATATTTCATAAGTTACTCCAGAAAAATCCCCCAACTAAGGGGGATTTCAAGTTAAATAATTAAACTTTGGCCGCTAAATCACCATAAACAAACGCCTCTGGTCTATACACAGCCAATGCCAAACGTTCTTCACACAAAATTGTTACTTTATTTCGTGTGAAGTTATCGTTATGTTCTGTCGAAACAGCAATGCTTGACTGCTCGCGGTCAAAGATTTGAGCGCCCAAATCAAACGCACCAGTTAAGAACTTACCAACACCCATTGATTTTGTCTCAACAACCGGAGCACGCCACAAAGATGATGGAGCGTTACCTTGTGGCACGCCAATAATATGGCGACCTTGACCATCTTTCTGTAGCTCAATTTTCGCCCAATCAATTGGGTTAAGAACGTGTCCGCTTGCTGGGTACTCGGCAAGAACTGCTTGCAACATTGCCAGGCGTAACTGGTCAATAATAGTGTATTTCGCCATGCTTGCAGGGTCGGCAAAATCAGTTGCCTGTGGAATAATACCGTGCAAATTGCCACCCGTATTGTCGCCGTTAAGTAACTGTAAATCTTCTTTTAGCTTCAATCCGTACATCAAGCGACCATTTACATGGCTCTCTAGTTGACTGGCATCTTCTAAGACTTGACGCGACGCATCAATCCAGTGCGCAAGTGTTCTAACAGAGACAGTCACATCATCAAATTTCAATGTGGACTGCGCCTTTAAATCACCTTCATTTTCCTGTGGCCCAGCATTGTTAGTAAACCCTGTTTCACGGGTGTACTCAATCGCATTACTCTGGGTTGTTCCTGCCATGATTAAATCGCGGATAGTTAACCGCTGTTGAGGTGGCGCAATAATCCCGCTGAGGCGATCAGGTGCAATTAAAGCACCGGCACTGCCATCGGCATCAGTTGTTGCACTTGTTAAAGTTGCTTTGATTTGCAGAGATGCCTTGCCTTTCCCAGTCGGGTCACTTGCTAATGCTTTAAATTGTTCGCTCTCAAACAATTGACGTCCCAATGACTTGGAATGTTCCGGTGATTCCCCTCGTCGTGCTTGTTTTTGCTCGATTTCTTCAATGCTTGCTTTTAGCTCGTTAAACTTAATCAACGCTTCATCGGCTTTTTCGGCAACGCTGGCGATATTGCTTTCGCCTTTTTCCATGCGCCCCTTAACTTCTTCGGCAATAGCCTTGACGTCATCGGTGGCTTTGGCAAACTCGGTGGCGAGCTCTTTTAATTCTAATTCTTTAGACATAATTATTTACTCCTAATTGATTTTAAAATACTCAGCGTTTCGCTGATTTCTTTAGCTTCTTGTACTGGCTCACCCAGTAACGCACGCAAACCACGCGAAGCAATAGCGGTGGCTTGGTTTTTGGAAAATCCTGCCTCACGCAAGAACTTCTCAAACTCTGGTAATGTCGGCAATTCACCGTGATTAATCTTAGATTTCACAACATCAACTTGGCTTTCTTCATTGGCCGGGAATGTGACGACTGAAACTTCAAACAGTTTTAAATCTAGCAATTCGTAATGATCGTTCTCGCCCCATTTACCATCATTAACCCTGTACCCAATCGACAGACCATTGATGGCGCCCGCTTTTAATAGAGCATGTGTGGCTTTGGCTTGTGGTACATCGTTGATAAGCAAATTGCCCTCAACGTATAGCCCTTTGTCATCTTCTTTCATGTCAGTGTAAACACCAATCGGGCTATCAGGGCGGTGCTGCCATAACACGGGTGGCATTTTGCCTTTTTCTTTAAAGTCGTCAATTGAGCGTAAAAACGCTCCTTTTCGGACAATGTCGCCGTAACTATCGACTACGTCAAAAACACTGGCGTAACCACTAAAAAAGCCGTCATCTTTGACGGCTTTAATCTGAAAATCTAAATGCTTATACTTCATTCTTTTACCCCAACTTTATCAATTGTTGTCATATTTAATTGCACCCTAAGCGTATCCCCACCGTCCACAGGCTGTAAGTCCTCTAGCTGCCTTACCTCATTCGTGGTCATCACGCCATTTTGTAGCATTTGCGTATAGAACGCCGCACGGGAGTTACTATCGGCTCGCATAAGGCTATTTACACTGAACTTAGCTTTGTATTTCTTTCTGTCAGCCGGTGACAATAGCTTTCTGCTGATTTCTTGCTCAATAGTTTTCAAAACCGGTGTGAGCGTATAAGTTAAAAAGCCCATGTTCATATTCTCAAGTGAGCTAGCCCAACTGCTTGCTTTATTGGTATGCCCGATTAATTGCGGTGGCACGCCAAACATTCTGCATATTTCTTCTACACCAAAATTGCGAGTCTCTAATAACTGAGCGTCAGCAGGATTCATTCTTATATTGTTCGTACCGCCAACGTCCATACCGGCCTCAAGAATCATATATTTACCCGCATTTTCAGGTTGCGAGAACATAGAAAGACTATCTCTTAACCGCTCACGCTGTTCTTTAGTTAGTGTTCTTTCACCGGTTTTTAAGAATCCGCCGACTTTTAACCCGTTTTTAAATTCTTTATTCGCAGCTTTATCGGCCGCCCTTTGACCGCCTAGAGTTTCAGCCGCGTATTGAATAGCCGATAACCCAGTTAAACCATCTAAAGTAAAGCCTTTTACGTGGAAAATATCATCCTCTTTGTAAATAGTTTTCTTTAGCTTGCCTGTGTTATAGTGATATTCGATAGCGCCCGTGTCACTTCTTGAAGTTGTCATGTCATGTGCGTATAAAATCTCTAATGAAACAACACGCTTGCCACTTCGATGAATTAACGCATAAGCATTACCCCACAAATCAATGCTCGCGACCATTGCCTGCCAGAATACAAATGCTGACATATCCGCATTAGGCGTTGAGTACAAAATACGGTACAAATCGTGGTCTATGGCGTGCTTTTTCTCACTATCTCGTAAATGTAGCGATAAACTCGCAATTGTTCGTGACTTTAAACCAACACACGCCCAAACGGTGGACAACTTGAGCGATGTTTCAGCGGATACATTCTCGCCACTTTCCGTTGAACTACCGACAAAATTTGATGATTGGTCGCCTTTTTCTAATTGCGGTTTAGTCCAAAAAAACAAACGCGACCAAATGCCTGTGTTTTTTACTATACTCATGCTATTACTATATTTCCTAAATAATCATCAACATCTACTGGCTCGGGGGCAGAACCAATCGCACCAACCGCCATTGTTAAAGCTACCATTCCATCAATTCGACCGGTTGCCTTTGACTTGTCTAATTTTCTATTCCCTGCTGGGTCTTTAGTTACAATCGCATTCAAGGCACACATGTTTAAAACAGGGTGTTCACCATGGTTAAGGCGTTTGTTTAAAATATCGCTTTCTAAAATATCCAAACTCGGCGACATATCCTTAAACCCTTGTCCATGTTCGATTAGCGGTAACGCAACACCTTCCTTGTCTAATTCTTTCTTAAATAAATCAATTCGCCAACGGTCAAATGCTATACATTCAACATCATAGCCGCTTGTTATTTCTAAGATGTCCTTAACTACTTTAGAATAATCAACAGTCGCACCCTCTACAGTGCGTAAGAACCCCTGCTTAACCCAAATATCGTACGGCGCACGGTCACGCTTAGAACGTTCAATCAAGCCCTCTTTAGGTGTCCAGAAGTGTGGTTCAACATATAAGCGCCCGTCATCATCACGTGCGACCAAAACTAACGCTGTTAAATCGACATGACTTGATAAATCTAGTCCTCCATAAACTTTCATGCCGTCCAATTTTCTTGGAATACCCCCGCAAGCTTTCCAGCTCGCAATATTTACAAATGGCGAAACTGTAGAAACCCTCTGATTAAGATTTAGATTTCTAAAAGTATTCTCAGCTGTCGGCATTCTGTCTGCATTACTCGCTAATTTTTGAATGTCTCGAAGACTTCTAAACTTACCAAGCGCAGGGTTAGCGTCTTTCCATGCTTTTTTATCCATAACCCCAGCTTCTTTGTCAGCTTCATAAAGATGACAGACAATATGTGGATCTTCGCTCTTTTTAGCGTCATCTATCCAAATTGATAACAAGTCAGCATCACTTGCCGCCTGTGTTGAAATAGCAATTAGCAAAGGATTTTCATACGCACCTTGGGCGGTTACAATCGAATCAACAAAATCAGACTGAGGACCTTCAATTTGCCCGACTTCATCAAGTATTGCAAAAATAGGTGATAAACCTTGTGCAGTTTTACCATCTGCTGCCAATGCTCTGTATTCCGTACTCATCGGCAATCCTATCAATCGCTTACTCGATGGCACTATATGAATGATATCCGACAGCTCAGGGTTAAGGTTTATCATCTTAACCGCAAGATTAAAGACAATCCCTGCTTGATCACGTGACATTGCACCAGAAACTAATTGACTGTTTTGCTTTGCCTCTGGTCCAACTAAATGAGTCAACAATAAACAAGCAATTAACGCCGTCTTACCGTTCTTACGACCAATTGACAAGATAGCCTTGTCGGTAGGCACTTTGTTGTCATAAACAGCACGGATAAACTTTTTTTGAAACGGCAATAGTTTTATCGGCTGACCCACTTTCACCCCCTCGGGGACAAAACAATAGCTTTCGATAAACTTTATAACCTTGTTTGCTCTTGTCATTTTTAATGCAATGGTCTCGCAATTAAGCCATCAACTGTGCTTAACTTGGATTTCGCATTTCTTTGAGCCGTAGAGCGTTTTGCCATATCTCTACTCTCACCAACAGTGGCCTCAGCGTGAATTTTTAATTTAGCAGACGCAGCTAAAACTAGCCTAGTTAACTTATCTAATCGACTAATAGCCGGGTTATCAATGGGGGTGCCTCTGTCATTTTTGATTGTTCGCCCTTCTGATGCTAAATCTTTGTAAGTGTCTTCTTGTAATGACATTAATTTAGCTAGATTCCAAGCGTGCATCAAGTCAATTCTAGTCCATTCATTTATAGGACGAGCTTCGATAATATACTCCCAATAAAACAACTCTTTTTTACTTAATTCCTTTGGCGGTTTAATTATCTTTAGAGCATTAGCAAAAGCCTCTTGCTCACCCGCCACTGTATCTACTCTTGTTTTTTTCTTTTTCATAATCTCTTATCGCGCGCGCGAGAAAAATATCGGGTTAGTAATAAAAAAAGACTTCGGGGGCGGTCAGAATGAGTTTTGTCCTGAACTTTTACCCCACCCCTACCTTTTATACAGGATAACCATCCTGCCCATATTTTACTGGCTTATTCCCGTTCTCTATTCTTTGTTTAATTGAATTGTGGCAATGTGTACAAAGTGACTGCCAATTTGTTTTATCCCAAAACAGTTTTTGATTTCCTTTGTGCGGGATAATGTGGTCGACCACAGTAGCCGATTTGATTATTCCATTCTCCTTGCAAAAGAAACATAACGGATTGCTTTGCAAATAAGTCTTTCTCGCCTTTTGCCATTTGCTGTTATAACCTCTTTGCCCTGCATTCTTTCTCTTACCAAGATTAACTGATGGTGCTTTACCTGTTTGCCTAGTTAATCTTCTTACAGCCCTCGGCATTAAATCTTTACCTTTTTTGTATTGCTTTCCGTGACCTTTTCCATCATTCTATCAAGCTTAGTATTTATCTTATCGAATCCCGCGCGCATATCACCCGCCATTTGTTTGCGTTCTTCTTTGCTTTCTTGTCTCGTCCGTCTTACTCGTTCAGCTATTTCCAGCTCAGCCTTTTCCGCTCGCTCAACTTCAATCTGTACCCGTTGTTCAAGTAAACTAATGCGCTGATCCATTTTCTGAATGTAGAACATCGCAGAAACAGCAATCATAATCGTCGTCGTCAAATGCCCGATGGATACCTTTTTTTCTAGATGCCAACTATTCTCAGTCATCACAATAAGCCCTTAATTTATTTATGTAGTTATCTCTTTGCATAATGTTTGTTGCGATGAGTGTATAAATGTCGTCATCAACACATTGTAAGTCGTCATCTTTGATTGCCGGGTAGATTGGCTCAATGGGACACTTGGGTAAATGATATGTCGGCTTACTTGCGCACGCTGTTATACTTGCCAAAAAAAGTACGGTTGCGAATGTTCTTATGATGCTTCTTGTTTGCTTCATTGTTCTGTTGTTGCTTTTTATTAATTTGTTCTTGTATCATTTCTGCCTGTTCAGCAATACGCTTGTTTTCCTCTGCTTCACGTTCGGCTTTATCTGCTCGATGTTTCTGATACTTAGCATATCCGCCGAGTGTTAGAATTGTCGCTAAGATTGTGCCAATGGCGATAGCGTATGCTTTAATTTTGTTTATCATTCAATCAGTCCTAGAAAACAAACAAAACTACCAATGTAGAAGAAAGTGCCGCTTCCTGTTTTGATTTCTGAATAAAGCCCAAGACAGGCAAATCCCAATGCTCCAATAACTAAAGATAGCTTTTTCATGAGCTCTCCCCAACATTGCTTTGTTTAACCAATCGCAAAACAACACCGGCAACACCAAATCCGGCCATTACGTAAGGGTGGTATTTCTCTGGAACAAGTGATCCAAAATAACCCCATTGCTCCTCAATCAGGGGAATTAAAGTCAGTGCGGAGAATAACCACACTGTCCACATCTTGTAAAAGTCACGCCAATTATGTACTAGCTTCATTTACAACCCCTCAATTCAAAATGCCCGCCGTCATACACACCTCGACGAACTTCATCACGGTACTTGCCATTCATATTCCAGTCGCCGCCCCAGCGGATTTTTATACCCAGCTCATAGGCAGCTTTGTGAAATGCTTCGTAAACTTTATGGAACTTGTCTAAGCTATTCCAGTCAATAGGATAAGGGACGACATCAACCGCCAACCCATCAATATGTTTAGACTTTAGCGTCCAGCTATAACCGTGAGCTTTTAGCCACTTTTGTTTTTTCAAAGTGCGTTTGCCCTCAATCACCATAAAATCCTGCTCAGTTATCTGAATTGCTCGCTTAACCACCTTAACTAAATCAGGATGCAAGCCTTTGAGGTTCTTTTTACTTCGTTTTGATAATCTGTACATTTTCTTTCTCGCATAAAAAAACCGCAATTAAGCGGCTTTATAGTGTTTGATTATGTAATTCGTTTCCTCTTTCATCATTAACCACCACTCTTGTATTACCCCGATTGTCGGCGATAAGCTCAATTCGTATAGTGACGTGATGAGTGACAATACAATAGCAAGCGGTATAAATGTGATAGAAAACAACAGAAACAGCAAGTATCTGTGCGGTTGTCTTTTTGTCATGCAAATAAAAAGCCCCACCGATAAGGCAGGGATTAGATAATTATTTTGTGTTGAATAATTTTATATAAAAACCCGACCTGGTCCGCATTGTGAAGAGGCGTGTCGGGCGTGTTATTTCGTTTTCAACTGCTAAAGTGAAATAGCAGTTTTTATGTTTCAGTTTCAGGCAATAAAAAAGAGAAGTACGATTTTTATACATACTTCTCCAACCTACTGAGTTCAGTATAGTTTATTGTAATACACTTTGCAAGAAAATTTTAAAATAATTTTTATCTAATTGATTTTATTTGTAATTTAGTTTTGATTTTCTTGGAATATTTTAATCAAATACTTAATCGCAGCGCTTTTACTTCCCGTTTTGTTAATCAATTCTCGCAATTCGTCAGCTCCATCTTCTTTTTTAAGAAGTACATTAATAGATATTCCACCTGTGTTTAAAATCTTTTCACGTGCTTTTTTTGCAGATTTGGCACGTAATTGTTTGCTGTGCCTTGTATTACTATTCGCCATTTTTCACGTACTCCAAAAATCCCCAAGCTAAGCAACGCTCAAAGTCACCCAGTGCCGGCTCGGCAAACAAGACATTAATAAATTTTACTGAAATAAACGGTGCTTGCGGAGCTTTTCCCTTGCCGTCAACCGTATACCATGCTTTCTGTTTATATCGCGAGTGCAAACAAACAGTAAAACGTAACACATCACACTCAACGCCGTCGTTATCTATGCCGACAATAAAGTCGGCCATTTTTGAATTGATATGCAGCAACTGGCATGTGTAATTATCGTAAATGTTAATAATTTCGTTGTCTTCTTTCATGCGACGAACCCAGTCTGTCATCGTTGCAATAACATCGTCACTAACTTCATCACGATAACTTTTTCGCGTATGCCCGGTATCAACGGTTATGTGATTAAAGTATTTCATATTTTTCTCCCAAACAATCAAACTGCTGTTTCATTATTTCAAAAGCCTCTTTGTCTCGCTCAATCAGCGTACAGTCTTTGCCGTGTTCAAGACAGGCAAGCCCAACTGTGCCGCTACCGGCGAACGGGTCGCAGACAGAATGAACATCAAACGCACCAATTAAATCATTTATCATGTTCTGATTTTTTTGGTATTTATAGACTAAATCTGTTTTCGGCGCGTGAAAAACGCTCGGATAGTAATTTGTCTTAGTATCGCTGTAATGGTCGTGTCGCTTAACAAGTCGTCTATCAAATACCGAAGGTACACCAGCTTTTTTAAAATAAACAATATTACTGTGTAGGTAATTTGGCTGATGATAATTGCGTGACTTTTTCGGCTTAACGTGACTAACGACCATATCAAAACTAAACTCCAAATCGGTATGCTTGGAGAAAGTCAAAATCTGATGCATTGAGGCAATTAACAGCAAGTGTTCAAAATTATAATTGCTGAGTATCGCGTGTAGTTCGCCCCCACTCATCTCAAACGGCGGGTCAGTGCAAATAAGGTCAAATTGTCCGGCGCGGTTCCTAGCGCTGTCGTTAATTAAAGTAATCATTTGTATTTCTCATACAGTGCCCGGCACTGTGTCTTTTTATTATCATCAAAATCGGCGGTAAATATGCCGATATAAAATGACAAATCATTGAAATTGTCTTTGTTTTTGATGAAAAAATCATTGTAATTGGCGTACGGAAGATATTTTAATTCTTTTTTTAGTGCATCAAAAAAATACTGACAACGCTTGCCGACAAATGTAGTCGCAAAATAGCAATTATGGTCAATGTAAGTCTCATTATATGTTTTTTCTGCCTGCGCTTTTTGTTCTGCCTTGAGACGTTTTCGCTCAATTTCTGCGACTTGTTGTCGGTGTACTTCACGTAATTCTGATAAGTATTCACTGACAGTCATTTCACTGCCTTTTTTTGCTTTGCGGTCGTCCGGGAGCAGAGCATTACAATGCGGGCAAACTTCGTATTTACGCTTGATATAAGCATTACAAAACGGGCAGATTTTCAAGTCTTTACGAACTTGTCCAATTTGTGCTTGATGCCAATCGACAGGGTCGCTGGGTAAGCCATGGCGAGGAATACATGCCCCGGTTAAATCGTAGATAACCGCTTTTTTGCCTGGTTTGGGCCGCAAAACACGTCCGCAAATTTGTCGGTAAAAACCAAACGAACGTACATCGCGACATAAAATCAAAGCATCAACGGCCGGTAAATCAAAGCCCTCATTTATCATATCTACACTTGCCAAAGTTTTAATATCGCCACGTTCATAAGCGGCTAAAATGCGCTGGATTTCGTACTGCGGTAATTCTGAATGTATTGTTTGTGCGCTATGGTTTACTTGTCGCGCTTGTTCAATAAATGATTTTGCAATTTCAATACGTGGAAAAACAACTAGTGTTTGCTTGCCTTGGCATTTATCTAACACTGTATCCAGCGCTGTTTTACTGAGAACGTCTCTTTTTTGCTTATCTTCATCATAATTTAAAACACGTTCATATACGCAAGTTCCTAAATTTAAAACTTTCTGAAGCTGCATATCAGCACCGGACGACTGACTTTCCACAATTTCATACGCATAATCGTCATCGTCAAACGTGTCCACTTCCATCGGCTGACAATAATAAGCTGCGTATTCAGATAAATAGCCCTGCGATATTAGCGTTTCTGTTGCATTATTTTCATAACCTTTGGCTTGGATAATGTCATCAAAAAAGCCATCAAATTTTTTCAACATCGGCTGTCCATCGCCGCGCAATGGCGTAGCTGTAAAGCCTACAACACGACAATTCAAATACTGCTGAATCGTCTCCCATTTGTTTTCTTCAGCGAAATGATGGGCTTCGTCGAGTAAGACAATCCAATTTTGTGAGTTATCTAACGTTTTTTTACCGGCTTTTAAACGACTATTAAACGTGTCGATGCTTATCAGAATGACGGTACTTTTTGGATTGATAAAGTGCGCCCCGGTCTTGTCAAAGTTATTACCGGCACTGATTTTTTTAGTCTGATTGGAGGCCATAATCGCATGCTCAACACCGCACATGGCTAGCTTTTCACTGGCTTGCTTGATAAGTATGTTGCGGTGACAGACGATAGCGACATGCTCGTAATGCTCGGCTAATTTTGCGATAATCGGCGTTTTGCCTGCGCCGGTGTCAAGTTGCACCAACAAGTTATCCTGTAAATTGATAACTTGCTGGAATAAGTCAGATTGGTAGGGGCGGAGTTTCATCGCAATATACTCTTATGATTGTCAATCCACCACTTTGCGGTTTTCACCTTTTTAGCAGATGGATTAATATCATTTTTTTGTGTGTCTTGAAAGTATTTTGCTCTGATTTGCTCTGCCCAAATAACTTGCTTTTCAGAACCTTTTAATTCGGGCAGCCCAAGCAAGCAAGCGACTTGATGGGCTTTTTCGGCTTCTTTTTTATACTTTTTTTCTTTGGCTATTTGCTTTCGCTGCTCTGGCGAAATATAAGGCTCTGCGTACTTGTATGCACATAGTTTGCCGCCCATTTTAAAAGCCTCGCCCCATAATTCAGGCGCTTTCCTTTCCGCATCACCGAGTTCGTTCCAGTTTTGAAACGTGAAAAGTTTGCGGTTTAGTATGTAGTTTTTAAATATCTCCGCCTCATCGGCATTAAGTACAAACTTACGCAATTTGGTTTTTCCATTTATTATGATTTTATAATAAACCTCCGTTTTGCCAATCATTTCCTCACTCAAAACGATATTCTTTTCCTGATTTTCAATAATCAAAGTAAGGCGATAAAAACCCTCGGAATCGCAGAGTGTGCGATTCTTAACGAGGGCTTTTTTGTTGTCTATTGTAATTTTCATTATTCGCCTAATCGTAAATCAATGGCTTTTTCTGAAATCGCGACAACCATTACAACTTCGGTGCCGTATTCCCCAGCATATTGCTTTTTGTATAAGATTTGCTCAGCTGGAATATCTTTCAAATTCTCAGCAGTCACAGAATCTTTGCCAAATACGTATAGCTTAGTCGATTTTTTTGCGACAGCATTTTCAATATCAATGTTAATGTGTGAATATTTGCCCAGTTTGTGGCAAATCAATTCCGCTTTCTCAGCGTCCGTAGGCTCAAAATAGGTACGTCTTAAGTTTGCTTCGTGCCAGCCGTATTCAGCGTCTTCAACCCAAATTCCATCAACGTTGCTTTCCTCGAAACCAAAAAAAGCAAACATTTCATCAATATTTACGATATCTTGTTTCTGTTGAATAGCTGTTTTTAAAAGCTTTCGCAATTGTTTACTATTATTTTTGTTCTCTTCTTCTTTTACTTTTTGAAATACTTTTTGAATTGTCATCTTTTCTATTCCTGCCACTTGATGCGGCGTTTGTTGTCTTGATGTGTATATATTACTATAATGTAGTAATAAGTCAACTACTTTTTTAATTATTTTTAAATATTTTTATTTAGTCAAAAAAGCAGCTACAAAAGCCTCCCCTGTTTCTGCAAGACTTTGTACCTTTGGCCGTCCTTTGCCCATTCTCCGACTAATAGACGTTGTCGTCATGTTGTAATAGTATTTCATTATCAACACTAGCCACGCTTCTCGATTAAAGAAGTCTAGCGCACAAATACACTCGTCAATCTCCATGGCCTTTTCGTCGGTAATAAGCACACTCTCGTCGTTGGAGTTGGGTATCAATCCGTAGAACATAGCAGATGATGTATTAGACAGCCTGCCCGTGCCATCTTGTCGTGACCACAGCCCCCATTGTTCTAAATGCCAGATGACCTCTTCATTGCTCATTGCCAACTCTCAAAGTCTATGTAACCCATTTCGCCGTCCGACCGCTTTTGCTCAATGATTTTCAATTGCTCCCGATAGTGTTTGGCAATATCCTTTTCTTCTAATTTCGGTACTTTTACGCGACTGTTTTTCTTTTCTGTGAGAATATCAATCATGCCGTTACCGAGCTTATTCCTTAGCCAATCTCCACTTTCTAAAGGATTACCGCCAAACCATTCGTGACATGAATAACAAAGGGCTATGGCGTTGTCTTTGCACCATCTGATAGTCCGATGTCTCCGGCTGAAGTTATGCGAACAGTGAAGCCCAGAGGAGCTTTTATCATATTGTTTATGACAGCGTTCGCAGGTGTAGTTTGTTCTCGCTCTCACGCATTTAGAAAACGCATCATCGGCGGGTGTTCTTTTAACCATTGCCTTCCCCATGCATAGGGCAGTCTTTATTTACCCAAAACTGTCCGTTTTGCCCTTTGCCGTGATGATTGTCTAGGACGGGACACGTGCAACCCTGATTTACAGCTTCCGGTGAGCCGGGGCTAGGTTTGTTTTTCATTTTGTTCACTCTCCAGTTCTCTAACCGCAGCAAGGGATTTTTCTAACATTGCATTTTCTAATTTCAAGTTCACAATTTTTTCTCTTAGTTTGATATTTTTAAAAAGCAAACTGGTAGCAAGTAACATAAAAGCCATAGTTATTAAAAATCCAATCATTTTATTTACCCCACCATTTTTGATAATCCGACAGCCCTCTTTCTTCAGGTGTTGGAATGTAAACACCCAAAACCGTACTCGCAAATCGCATAATTTTTTCAACGTATTCGGTGAATTCTTTAGTGTTTAAGTCAGTCGTTGAACGTGTGATTGACTTCTCGCCGACCTTGCCTATCGTTAGATATTCTTGTTTAAAATATTCGTGAATAAACTCGCTGGGTTTTTTCTTTGCTTTCCTAATCAGTGGCTCCGTGACTTCATTCAAGAAATACCCGCCCTCATTTTCCGCGATTGTTTGATAAACCACACCCCACAAATAACTGTTTTGCGAAGTCGTGCGTTTAAAACGATAAGGCTTGATGACAATTTCCCACTTTTTCTCTTTAGGTAATTTCTTGATGAAGTCCAAGCAGTTAAATAGCACTTGTGCGGCTTTCTGATTGTTTTTGAAGTCAATTACAAAGTTATTCATACATCACCCTCCATACCGACAAGCATTATGATAAGCACCCGAATAAGGCTTATCTTTAAGCGATTGTTTGCATTTCAGACACTTCATCTCATTCCTTGCTACAGGCTCGCCAAACTTAGCCATTTCTTTAGCAATTTCACTAGCATATTTGTCAATTTCTGACGAGTAGTAATTCTCGACTTCAATCCCGACTTTATCGAGTGCAGGGCGCAACATTCCGCAACCGTTGAAGAGGCTTAATATGTTCATGATTGCCCCTCACTACGTTGTTGTTGAGTTAGCTTTTGTGTGACATCTGCCAAAATATTCCCGCCTTTATTGCGCGAACCACCGCCATTTTTATAAACTAGTCGGCACTGTTCAGTATCGCCAATCGGCACTGGTGGTTTCACTTCCAAACAATTTAAGCGATTTTGTTCACCTGCTACACCAACTAGAAACTTTGGAAAAGATTTGTTAACTCGGCAATTTGAACGATACAGTTCACAAAAACGATGTTGCATGTAGCTAATATCATCTGATTCCATCAAGCAAAACTTTACCCATCCACCCATTTCATCAATTACGGTATGAATTACACCATCATCAAAACAAACATCCTCATATTGTCCAACTTGAGTGATTGCCTTAAATGCTTTGCCCCAAGCAAGCATTGCACGGTCTTTGCTGTCGCCCTCAATTAGTTTGATAATATCGGCAATCTTCGGCATAAACTGTCCATTGTCGGCATTTTTTCGATGTTCTTTCAACGCGCGGATTTTGCTTTCTTCATCAAATCTTGACAAATCTTCTTCCCACATCGCAATTTCCCACTCCGAAACACTTTTGCCGTACATTGCGGCCGTGCTGATTAAATGCTGAGCAAAGTTCATCACACCACCCCCTGTTTTTTGGCTTGGTAGCGGTGCAAAGCAGCAAGATTGCTTGCTTCAAGTTGTTGTTGTTTATTCAAGGCCTTTGGCGGATTTAGTGCATTCGCCATAAACCTGTCCACTTGGTCAGCATCTTTAAGAATGGTTTGTAGACTGTCATACACTTGCCCCCTGTCATTTTGTCCTTGATTGAACGGTGTTAGCGAACAACCGTCAATCGCTTGTCGTAAGTCTTCGACAGGATATCCCCAAGACAAAGCAGATTTGATTGCCTTTTGTCGCTTGGTATCCAATTTCGCTTTTGGATGATTACAGCGACTTTTCCAATGCTCAAAAACTTTCAAAATGTCAGGATTTATTTTTGGCAATTTTTCGTTATCGCCCCCTTTGGGGGTATGGGGGTTGTTATCAGTCAGTTCTTTGTTAGTATTCAGTTCTTGTTGTCTTTCAGTTCTTATTAATGTTTCACTGAAAGCCTTATCAGGGTTTCCGTGATTAGGGTTAGCCTTATCAGGGTTTCCGTGATTAGGGTTTTGCTGTTCACTATTTGCGTGAACAGGCCCATCGTAAACCGTGTACTCAACTGTTCCATCGGCGAATTTTTTACGAACAATAAAACCTGCATTAATCAAAACATTAAGCATTGAGTAAATCTTATTAATGCCTGTTTTTTTGTCCGTTCCCTCTGTTATTTTTGCTAAGGCTTTGGGGTTAATTTGCCAGTTATCAGGCTTTGATAACAAATAGGTAAGTAACCCTATCGCTTCAAAAGAAAGGCGGTTTTCGGCATAGATTTCATTATTAACAACGGTGAAATTATTTTGTCTTTTTGAGCGTTTAATCATTCTTCACCCCCTAACGTCAATTCTTCGCCTGTCATTAAGGCAATGGCGCTTTGTAGTTGATGGACGTACCAAATAGTCAGTGTTAGTTTGTCTTGGTTTTCTAATAAAATGATTTTTACTTGCCACATTTCGCCGTGCGGTTCAACAATGACTTCCGATGTGCCTAGGTCGAGGAAAAATAAAGATTTTACAAACTCAAACCCCAACCGCTCTAACCATTCAGGCGTGATTTTGATTGGTTTTATATCTTTCATGCCGAATGTTCTTGAAGAACTCCCCAAAGGGACTTCTGCAGAACGAACTTCGACAATACCACACTGAACCGCAAGATTAGCAAGGACTTCAAGTGGCTCTCCAAACCCCAGCACATAATTCCCGATTCCCAATTCTTTTGGATTTATCATCACGCCACCTTTTCAATCAGTGTATTTATAACGTTCTCCAAAGTCTCTAAACTTGACTTAGTAACACCTTCTCGCCACTCTTCGCTTCTTAAAAAATACCGAACAGGGCGACTATCATCTAATCCAGCCGCAACAGTATGCAGAGGCATCCCGGTCTTTTGTGCATACAATGAACCCTGCAGGGCATCACCTAAGTTGTTGTCCATGCTTATTTCTAAGTCAACTTGTCCTTGCCATCTTCCTGCCTCATAAGCTAAATACATGTGAGCTGTAATTAGTTGTTTAAACTTTTCTTTATCCATCACGCCACCTCCAGTTCACGAATAACGAGTTTTCTAATGCCGTCCACACCTTTTTGATAGACCATTGTTTTAAGGTTGATACAGATGTCGCCGTTGGGCTTTTGATACTTTGTTTCAATCATTTTGAACCAGCCCCTATCGACGTATGACTGATACGGTTCGTTGTTGTAACGTAGGACGTTTAAATCACGCAATAATGCAAATAGCTTGTTTCGCCCTAGTGACTTGATGTTTAAGACTTTGGCTAACTCGCCTACGGTGATTAAATCTCGACTACCCGTGACATCGTTGTAAAACTCAATTTTAGGGGCATCTGCTTTTACTTTTTGCTCTAATAATTGGTTTTTCTCGACTTCATCGGCGTATAGTCTTAATGCAGTCGGTAAATCTTGTGGTAATTGTGGCTGTTGGTTTTCTAACTCCCTCCAACGCTTAATAACTTTCATTCGTGCAACGGCACTATAGCCAGTAAGCAGTGTGTCAGTTGTATCTCTATCAAGCTCATACATCGGATAAGACTGTCCACTTTGTGCTATATAACTTGTTGAATTACAAACAAAACGCAAATTTGCACTCTGCAACTCTGCCAGCATATTGCGAATATCTCGCATAACATCTGCATGACGTTTGCTCGTTAACTCCGCAATTTCTCGACTGCTCATAGTAATAGTTTTACTTGTTGTAATTAGCTCGTTCATAAATCCCCCGCTAAAGCTGAATGTAGATTGTCCAAAGCGTCTTGTAGTGTCTTTGCTTTGGTTTTGATGCTTTCACGCTCATGTCTGTCTATTTGACCGTCTGACAACGATATTGCACATTCGTGAACAATCTCGCCTGCACTGGCAAGCATATTCATTACGCTATCGTCAAGATTGCAATCACACGCATCATAATCTGCGACAAATCGACCATTGCCAAGATGGCAAATCGCATTCATCGGCACAGGTTCACCACCGAGATAATCGATTGCTTCCATTAACAAATCGAAAGTAATCTTATTTTCGTGATTGATGTTGAATTGATTTCTGACAGTTGAAGCGTTGCGACTGTAGTAACTCGCAAACTTTTCAAAGCCGCCGGAATGATTTTTTAAAGCAGAATGAAATGCTTTGATGATGTTGTCGTACGCAGGATTATTGCGTTTACGTATAGATTTTTTACGGTTTTTCATTTACTATGTAACCTCGTTTAGTGTTGTGGTAAATACTTAACGAACTGTGGTAACTCATAAATGCTAGGTGGGAGCTGAGCTCTCCCACCTAGCGGGGTTACCACAACCCACAAGGAGGCACTATAGAAGTGCCGTTTGCAGAATCTATTTTACATTTTTATGTAAAATATACAAACTAAAATTACATTTTAATGGAATTTTATGAAAGATTAGTCCTTGCCATCGAACGGGCAAAAGAAAATAACTACATTGATAATCTTGCTGATTTGTCTAGGAGAGTAAATGCTCCCGCTCCCTCTTCTATTGATAGTATTATCAAAGAAAAAAGAAAATCGTCTAAATATTCATCAGCACTTGCTAGGGAATTAAAGGTACGTTTAGAGTGGCTTGCCGACGGTATTGAACCAATGGAGAAAATCCATCAAGGCAGCATGTTGTTTTACGAAAATCTTGATGAATTGCCCAAAATAGACGATATGATTACTGTCGATTTTCCCAGTGATTTTGGCATGGCGGCTGGGAATGGCGTTAATAATTCGGAGTTTCAAAATATCCGATCAATGCCGTTTTATCTTGGTACATTAAAAAAAGGGGAGGTCAGAGACCCTTCAAAAGTAATCGTTGGACGTATTAAGGGTCCAAGTAATGAGATGCTTATTCCCAATGGTGCGGCTGTTGGTATTGATTTAGGCTATACCGATGTGGTTAACGAAGAACTTTATTTAATTACTATTGATGGCGAGGAGCGCTTGAAACAAGTAATTACTAAAGATGATGGCATTATTTTGCGTTCTCTTAATATAAATAAAACAGAGTTTCCTGATGAAAATCTGGACAGTAAAGAAATATTATCAAGAGGTTTGGTGATAAGAGGTCGTTTATGGTGGGTTAGTTGGGTTAACCCAATAGGGCATATTAAAAAATTATTAACAAAGTAGAATATAATGACTTTATTAGAACAAATCATAGAGGCAATGAGTCATAAAAAAAGTGTTGCTCACGTCGATGATATTGCAAAAATGCTAATTGATCATTATCCAAATATTCAAATAGCTCCCACTGATTTACCTGCAAAAATCAGTGCAACTTTAGCGAGAAATGTAAAGAAAAGACCCGCTAAAGATGCAAGTTTTAGCAAAGTTAAAAATAAAAAAGGCGGGTATAAATGAAATTAGGCGAAAGAGTTAAGCAACGTAGATTAGAATTAGGTTTGTCACGTCCTGAACTATCACAAAAAACAGGAATGCCATTACCATCATTAG
>PDWI01002308.1_pt1 | contig 32522 bp, 39 predicted proteins | sample 1430891 | NCBI WGS metagenome assembly PDWI01 (sample SAMN01162508, study PRJNA174530) | Oral metagenome, whole genome shotgun sequencing project. | biome: Marine environment; feature: Marine mammal; material: Swab sample of the gingival sulcus; isolation source: swab sample of gingival sulcus... | reverse complement strand
GGCTCCAGAGCTCGAAGCTCGCCATAAGCTTATCGATAAACTGTTGGACGAACAGGATGTAGTGCAGATTGTCGAGCTTGCGGCAGGGTTCGGCGCGCGCGGAACGTATATGACAGAGCAGGGCTACAACTATGTCGAAGTAGATTTAGCCGCAATGATACAACTCAAAAAAGAAGCCCTGCAAGCCGCTGGCTTGGCGGACGAGAGATTGGCGTTTGTCGCGGGCAGCGTGACTGATTCTCGTACGTTTGAGAAGTGCAAGCGGCGGCTCGCGAAAGGCAGCGTGGCGGTCATCAACGAGGGTCTCATGCGCTACCTAGATTTTGATGAAAAACGTACGGTGGCGGAGAATATCCATGCGCTTCTGAATACGCATGGCGGCGTGTGGATTACCTGTGACGTAACACCGCGCGCGTTCGCAGATAACCAAAATAGCAACCTAAAAAACTTCAACCAAGATTTGACCGGCGTCACCGCTCGCAACAACGCCAACTGGCGCTTTTCATCTCGGCAACACGTGCGGGATTTTATGGATAAGGTTGGTTTTCGTGTTGAGTTTCACGACTTTGACGAAGTGATCGATGAGCTAACCTCGCCAAGCGTCATCGGCCTCACCGACCAAGAAACACGCTTACTACTCAAAGATGGTATAGTGGCAGTGATGAGGGTAAACGATGATGGCTGCGACTAGTCTGACTGTTGGCTTGACGCCGTGACGCTGAAAAATATGTTTAACAAGGCTTGGATCAATTGGGGCCATAGGGAATTCATAAAATAACGTTGCGGAGGAGAGCCAAAATGAAAATATTTATCATCTGTTCAAAAGCTTTTTACGGCAAGATTCCGCCCATAAAATCTGAATTGGAGTCGCTGGGCCGCCAGATAGTTTTGCCGAATAGTTACGATAGCCCAAAAGCTGAGCTGGAGGCTCATGGCTTAGGCCACAAAGCTCATGTGGATTTCAAGAAAAGGATGTTCAGGCGCAGCTGGAATGTAACGAAGGGCGTTGACGCAGTCTTGGTCTTAAATTTCGAAAAAAACGGGCAGGCAAACTACATTGGTGGTGCGACATTTTTGGAGATGTATGACGCCTTTTGCTTAGGTAAGAAGATTTATTTGTGGAACGATATTCCAGAAGGCATACTGTACGACGAAATACACGGCTTTGACCCAGTTGTTATAAATGGCGATCTGTCTAGGGTGGGTGATGATTAAATCAAGATTCTTTGTTACGGCTGGGGCTGTATGGTAGATAGTAAAAGAGCTAAAAATCTTGATTGGCGCGCTCGTCTGCGCGAGCTGGCGCGTGGCAACGAAGAGTACGCTGCGTTTAACAAAAGGATAGTCAACACTAGCAAAGAGGTTATTGGCGTGCGGGTGCCGGACCTGCGCCGGCTGGCGCGGCAGCTGGCCAAAACCATGACTGGCGCCGACGATTTCAAGCGCTTTTTGGGCGAAGTCGACTGGCGGGTTTTTGATGAAGTCATGCTAGCCGGGCTGGTTCTAAATGCCGTCAAGCTCTCAAACGAGGAGCACATCGAGCTGGCCAAACAATACCTCGTCAAAGCCGATTCGTGGGCCGAAATCGACATTTTTGCCGAGAAAAAAGCTCGTTTTGCTACGGCGGCGTACTGGCAGTTTGCCATTGAGTCGATACAGGACGACCGAGAATTTGTGGCGCGCTACGGCGTGATTGCTATGATGTCGAATTTTCTAGATGACGCGCATATAGATCAAGTCTTTCGGCACCTGCGCCAACTAAAAAACGATGCCTACTATGTCAAAATTGCCTGCGCTTGGCTGTACGCGACCGCCGCTATCGACTATTACGAGGCCACGATGGCTGAATTGGAGCGGTCAGAAATCGACCCCTGGACTCGACGCAAAGCATACCAAAAAATGCTCGAATCCTCTCGGCCGAGTAGCCGGCAAAAGACGGCTATCAGAACCGCGCGCGACAGCTTGCCAAAAAACTCACAAAAAGGATAATAACAGTATGCCCAAAGAAAATGCGGCGATAATACTAAACAGGTATTTGCATGAAAAATAAACCCCAGCGTGTTTTGTTTATTCACCATTCTGTCGGTCGGCAAATTATAAAGGAGGGCAATCTACGGGAACTTCTGGGTAGTAGCTGCTGCTTGATTGATCATGACCGCAATCGAATAGGCCTTTCTGACTGCTCGGGTCAGTGCCTGAAAAGGGCTTTTCCTATCCCTGATGATTGTACTGACCCGCCCGGCTTGGTCAAGCTCTTTGAAAAGTTTCAGAGCGATCTATCTCATGAAATAGACGGGGTGGATCTGATAGTCGTGAAATCGTGTTACCCCAATGCAAAAATTAAATCTTCAGTTCATGCTCAAGAGGTGTTAAGTATTTACGATGAACTTTTTGAACTAGCCAGTCAGCTAAAGCCAAAAACACTACTAGTTTCTAGTCCGCCGATGTCCCCGATGTCTATCAGGGCAGAGTACGCTGAACGCTATCGTGATTTAGTGATTCCAAAACTGCGTCAAAAATGGCAGGCTGACTTTTGCGGTTTCGTTGACATATTTTCGGAATTATCTGACGGGCGAGGATGTTTGGATAGAAAGTATCGGCGTATTTGGCCGTGGGAATCGCACCTGAATCGTCTAGGCGCACAGACTGCAGCTCGAACCATAGCAGAAAGTATAAAGAAGATCCTGCATGCAAGTAACTAAAATCAACATCAACGTAGAGCAAGCGTTTTACAATCTGCGCCGCGACCGTTGCGTTCTGATCGCCGCTAAAGATGCTGATGGGAAAGTTCTAGTCGGCGCTAAACCGTACTTTTTCCCCGAGGGCATAACTCGTCTTTTGGGCGGCGGTGTCGATGATGGCGAAGACGTCGAAGCGGCGGCGGTTCGCGAGCTAGAAGAAGAATTGGGCGTCAAAGTGTCGCCCGACGACTTAGAGCTGATCACTCGGTTCGATACTCACGCCGTCGATGCTGCGGGTAAAGAGTTCGACAACCAGACGTACCTATTTAGCGTTGATGTCGCCAACAAACCCTACAGGCCGGGCGATGATGTTGAGCAAATCGCTGCGCTGTCAAAAGTTGAAATGTATGAACTTGCCGATAGGTTTGAGCAGTTGCCAGCCGACTTGTGGCACGACAGTGTCGAAGAGGGTAGATTTAACTGGCATGATTACGGTCAAATGTATTCAGTCATCCACCGAGTCGCGGCGGACGCTATGAACTAAATAACCCAGTTAGCTCTACAAATAATCGTTAACCATGCTTATATCCGGGTAGTTTTTCAGAAAAATCGGCAGGATGTCGGCGGTTTTTGGGTCGACGAAGCCATGCTCGACAACTTCTGCTTGGCCGTGCGAGGTTGAGGCGAGGTCGATATTTTCGTAGTCTTGCGGGTTGGTGACTCGGAAAAACAGTTCCAAAAACTCGTATTGCTCATCGGCATATTGCTGGACGGCGAGCAGCTCGCCGATTTGCGGCTCTACGCCTAGCTCCTCAACGAGCTCTCGTTTTAGACAGTCCGTGACTGACTCTCCAGAATCCATGCCGCCGCCAGGCGTGCACCAGAAATGGTTGACCGAGCCGTCCTGGTGTTTTTGGCGCAGGCAAAACAGCTGGCCGTCTTTTTCGATGATTCCTCGGATAGTGATTTGGCTTCCTGCCGGCCTATCAGATAAAAGCCGACCCCAAATACTACGAGCATCTGCACGAACACTACCATGACAGTGCCCCAAAAGAAGCCATCGGACAGCCCCGTATATTTTTCGGTGTATGTCGCGTAGTGATTGATCGCAAACAGTAGCGTGCCGGCCACGCTAGTGATCGCGGTGGATAGCACCACAACTTTTTTGTTGACAGTCTCCGCTATGCCGACGAGATTGCCGAGCCACAAGTTTCTGATGAAGATATACAAAACAATTGCCGCCAAAAAGACAAGTTCCCTGATGTAACTGTCGGCTCCTTGGTGGAATACGATAGCTTTTTCAAACAGCGACACTGCCACAACCGCCAGCAACACGTAGGTCGCCTCCTTGTAGACACTTAGTTTTGCTGTTTCTATCCGTTCGTCTTTGACTTTAGTTTTCATGATCTTGAATCTCCCCAAAAAATTTCGTCTAATGTTTTTCCTAAGGCGCGGCATAACGATATGCACAAATTGAGCGAAGGGTTGTAGCCTCCAGTCTCAATCAGGCCTATCGTCTGTCGCGTGACGCCGACTTTGTCGGCCAAATCCTGCTGCGTTAAATCTTTTTCGACGCGAGCCATTTTTAGTTTGATATTTTTCACGGAACGCTCCTTTCTACAAAGGAGTATAGCACAGTATATTGCATTATGCAATATATTTTTTACAAAAAGGAAGCTAGAGATTGCTTACCGATACTGAGGATATCTTTCGCTGGCGTGACGAGTGCAAACATTTGCGCCAGTTTACCAGATGGTTGCCAATAGTGTGGTTTGAGGGGTTTCTTGTAAGACGTGAAAACGATTACCGTATTTTGCATTACGAACTCCGATTTAAATCCGATTTAAATCGGAGTTCCAAATATAAGCCGCGCCGATCAAGCCCACGGCGGATAAGCGGCGCCATTAAACGCGTCACCATAAATAGAATAAACTTTGACCGGAAGCCGATCGTAGTGAGCAGACTGATGTAGCTGCGCTGGTGCGTGGTATATACTATGGTTATGGTCAGTGCGGAGTTGAAATATGAGTAAATTCAAAGAATTCAGGGCGTTGATTGATTGCGTCGTCATTCCGATGACAGACGACGGTCGTGTATACATGATGGAGCGAACAGTCAGCGAAGAAGAAGGCTGTGTGTTGATTCGTGGACGCCATTATAATCCGTCTGAGTTTTACTATGATTTTGTGAGGTTGCAAGCCGATAACGTAGCAAAGCTATCGGATGCGATTTTGAGGGAGCTATATGCGCGTGGGTTTTCTACAACAAAGTATTACGTAAGGGAAGAAGGGGTGGCCTTGGACTATAGTTTCATCAGCGATTCGGAATGGCAGGCGAAAAGGACAATTACTGCAATTGCGCGCGGAAACATAACCGCCGAAGACGATAATCGCCGTGTTTCGGAGAAGGCAGGAACATGGTTTTCATACGACGAGCTCGTAGAACAGCTGGGCGCCGAGCAGGCAAACGATATATTTCAAAAAGCCAACACATGATTCTTAGCAGGGCTAGCATTTTTGCTAATGTGGTGGTAGATCGAGCACGCATGAGAAAATGTTATAATTAACAAATAATGTCAAATAATATAACCGTCCAGCCCCTACCTGGCTACAAAGAAATCAAGCCGTTTGTGTATGCTGGGTTCTTTCCAGAAAGCAACGAGCAGTATCAGGACCTCAAAGACGCTATAGAAAAGCTGAGTCTCAGCGATAGCGCACTGCAGTTTGCGCCAGAGAATTCGCCGGTGTTGGGGTTTGGGGTGCGTATTGGTTTTCTGGGGCTATTGCACATGGATATTATCCGCGAGCGGCTGGAGCGTGAGTATGGCCTTGACTTGGTAGTGACAAACCCGAGTACTGACTATCAAATTACGTTAGTAAACGGCGACGAGCTTGATATAAAGTCGGCTGCCGAGTTGCCTGACCCAGCGAAGATAATTGAAATTCGCGAACCATGGATACGCGGCGAAATAGTTGTGCCAAAAAACTACGTAGGACCAGTTATTCAGCTCATATCGAGTAAACGCGGTCTGCAAAAGAACCTGAGTTATGTGGAAGAGCGGGCGCTTTTGAGTTTTGAGGCGCCGCTTGCCAACTTGCTGACCGATTTTTACGACCAGCTCAAAAGTGCGACGAGCGGCTACGGCAGCTTCAACTACGAGCTCGGACAGTATCGCGCCGAAGATCTTGTGAAAGTTGACTTTTATGTGGCTGGGCAAATGGTGCCCAGTTTGAGTATTATGACGCACCGTAGCGAGTCGCAAAAACTCGGCCGCGACGTTGTAGAACGACTCAAAGAAGTCATTCCTCGCCAGAATTTTCAAGTCGCTTTACAGGCGGGTATAAATGGTCGTTTTATTGCCCGCGAAGATATAAGTGCTTATCGCAAAGACGTCACAACTGGCCTTTATGGCGGCGATGTTTCGCGTAAAAAGAAGGTGCTAGCCAAACAGGCTAAAGGCAAAAAACGTATGAAACGTTTTGGTAAAGTGGATATTCCCGCCGAAGCCTTTACCGTCATGTTGCAGAGAGATTGATGATGTCGAGACACCATCAAAGACCGCACTACTCAAATGGTTCGCTGGACGCTGGGCGGAAGAAGCGCGGCGTGGAAGCCATAGAAAGTGCCGTATCGTCGCCGCCGGATGTGCCGTTTCTACAAAAAGGCCGACGTAGTTCAGCAGGAAGCTATGGAATATGGGTAGCTCGACAGGTGTTGCCGACGTCAGGGCTGCGGCGACTCATGACGCGAATGCAAGAAAAGGGCATAGAGACAAAACCACTGGGCAGACTGAGTCTGACCACGTTGGGCATATCTTGTGAGTTTTCTTGCGGTGATGGCACCGAGCTTACTGCAAGATTTGCTGAGATAATTCAAAACAGCGCCCAGCTAAGGGATGCCAAACAGCGCATTGCGGAGGTTAAGTCTTTCGGGAGGTACGGCGATGGTGACTGGCTCGGTCTTACTTTGTCAAGAGACGATATCTGTCAAGAGCACTGTGCGTTACATGAGCTTGCGGACATGGCGTTTGATGTGGGGTTTAGCCAATCACCCTTCAGGCCGCACATCAGTATCGCGCGGCATCCCGAAATAATCTCGCAAATCAGTTTACCTCGCGTCGTTAAGCTCGGTGCCACTATTGTTCGAGTGCAAGATGCGAAGCCAATGAGAATCTAGCCAGTTGGCGCATGTGGCAAGAAAAGAGTTTGCGGCAGACAGATTGTTTGGTATAACTACTGCATGCAAGATGATATCAAACAACTTATAGAAAATTACAAACCGAGCCAAAAAACGGTCGACACATTGCGGTCTCAGCGGCTCGTAATTTTCGCAGGAACAGCTGGTGCTGGCAAAAACGCCATTATGAACGGACTGCTCAAAAGCGGAGCATACCACGACATAGTGACAAGTACCACGCGCGAACCGCGCGAAAACAACGGCGTTTTAGAACGTGACGGTGTGGACTACCACTTTCTCAGCACCGAGCAGGCAGCGGAAAAACTGCGAAACGGTGAATACATAGAAGCAGCCCTTGTTCACGACTGTGTTTACGGCGTTTTGGCAAGCGAGATAGAGCGGGCGGCCGCAGCGGGCAAAAAACCGATTGTCGATGTCGATATTCAAGGAGTGCACACCTTTAAATCGCTTTCAGACAATGTTGTTGCTATCTTCGTGGTGCCGCCGAGTTTTGCGGTCTGGATGGAGCGAATCAAGCATCGCTACGAGAGCGAAGAAGAGTTCAGTGAGGCGTGGCCAACGCGTCGTGCAAGCGCTATCAAAGAGCTTGAGGATGCGCTAAAGCAGCCGTATTATCACTTTTTGGTCAACGAAGATCTTGACCAAGCAATTCGCTCGGCCGAAGGTATCATCGCGCATGACGACAAACAGCGCCAAATAGACAAAAGCTATCGTGTATGGGTTGAACGAATCCTTGATGATTTGAAGGCGCACTAAACGAATCAGTATATCGCTTACCGCGGAGCAAAACGTGCTTGGCACTCTTGAGTTTTGAGTGCTAAAGTGCTATGCTTAGAACATGACACCACGTCAAAAGCAAATTCTGATTGCCATCATAGAACAGTATGCCGAAGTCGCCGTACCCGTCGGCAGTAGTCTCTTAGCAAAAGTTTTCAGCGTTTCGAGCGCAACCATCCGAGCCGAAATGGCTGAGCTAGAGAATATGGGTTATATACGCCAGCCGCACACGAGTGCTGGGCGCATACCGACCGACAAAGGCTACCGCTATTATGTCAACGAAGTCTCTGAGATAGAAGAAGACAAGCCGTCTCGAACCGAAAAAGCGCTTACCGCGCGCTTGCAAGATAGCGGCCTGCCCGAACGTGCGATTCGCAACGCTGTTGACACACTCGTAGAACTTACCCACAACCTCGGTCTGGCTACCATAGGTAACCAGCTCTATATATCGGGCCTTTCAAACCTGTTTGGTCAGCCGGAGTTTCATGACGGACACCATGTCCAGCAAGTTGCGGCTCTGCTCGACAACCTCGAACCGTGGTTGCGCGAAGCAGCGCCGAACCAACCGCTTAGTGTTTATATCGGCAGCGAGAATCCCATTGGTCGCAGCGCCGACGTCAGCCTTATCATAAGTCGGTTCCGTAGTCCTTTTAGTGACCGGAGTTACATAGGCACGCTCGGCCCGACCCGTCAAAGCTACCGCGATGTGATGAGTCTGGTGACTCACGCTGGTAAGGCGCTGGAAGAAGTGTTATAAACGGAAGATCGACGTTTGAGCGTCGATTGCTGTATAGGACAAAGAAAGGAACAAACAAGACATGCCGAAGGACAAAACAGTCCACCACAAGAAAGACCGAACCTCGACAAGCGACCAGCCAAAAACGGACGCAAAAGGCAAGGCGGCAGTTGATTACCACCAGGTTGCCGAGCAGCTTGCGGCGGAAAATGCACACATTCAGCAGCAAGTCGCAGAACTGACAGAAGCACTTCAGCGAGAGCGCGCCGATGCCGTGAACTTGCGTCGCCGAAACGATGAGCAGGTGGCAAGCCTACACTCAACCGTGAAAGCAGGCATCATAAAAGATTTGCTGCCGGTCATAGATAACTTTGAGCGCGCCCTACAGCATATTCCGGCAGAATTGGCGGACAACGACTTCGTGAAGGGGGTTGAAGGCATAGTGAAGCAGTTCGCAAAAACCTTGGCGGATTTGGGTGTTGAGCGTATTAAAACCGTCGGCGAGCCGTTTGACCCGCACGTACACGAAGCGGTTAGTATGGAAGAGGGCGACGGCAAACAAGAAATAGTGTGCGAAGAGCTCCAGTCCGGTTATTGCATGGGTAGCGAAGTTATTCGCCATGCTATGGTTCGTGTAAAAAGCTAACAAGCAAGATTTTTATCTTTTTTGCGAAACTAGCGCCCTATCTGCTACAATAACCATAAGTTAAATGGAAAATCTAGCTTATGCCTTTCAGCGGTACCGGTACAGGAATACAAAACGCTGACGATGTATTTTTCAGCAACTTAGCGCAGAACGACGCCCTTCGCTATAACAGTGTGACGGCCAAATGGAATAATGGTGCTCTCTCTGTTGGCTCTAGCGAAATTGCCGACAACGCAATTACCGAACCAAAACTCGCTATCAGCAATAGTCCCGGGACCGATCAAGTCCTGAGCTGGAACGGGAGCGAGCTGGTGTGGATGACTCCCGCAACGGGCGGCGGGTCGATAGCAGTCGAAGATGAAGGTTCGAACCTGACATCAACGGCAGCCAAACTGAACTTTACTGGTGCTGGTGTAGTCGCGACCAACAGCGGTAACGACGTGACTGTTTCCATCAACGGTACAGCAGCACCGGACGACGGCACTCGGCTGCTTGATAGCTTTGCCGGCGCTAGTGATGACGACAAGCTCACGGCGGCAATCGCGTGGCAGCAAGGACACCACAGTATGCCTGCAATCCGCCTAGCTGCGCGAGAACATACGTTTAACCAAACGCGTCAGCTCTATAGTGGGCTCAAACTTGTCGGTACGCCAGCTGGTCCGCGAAATCTCGAACAAAACCCGGCTTACACTTCGACGCACATTCGGCTCGGTAACGGTATAAGCTCTGGCACATCGTCGTGGTGGGTAACACCAGGCGGCAATCTTTTCGATATCTATATGGCAGATTTTGCCGTCCAGGGCAACTCCGGCTCATCTAGGCACCAGTTTATAGATGTCACAACCGGCTCGCTCTATGCATGTCAATTCCATGCGCTATCGTTTAATATGATGCGCGGCGTGTTTGGTCGCAAAGATCGCAAATGTCTCCTGACCCAGACGACCTTTTCGGGCCACTGGACAGCGCTTAATTTGTGGGATACGCAATTTCACCTGGGCGGTGCGGACAACAACCTATGGATGGATGGCTACATCAACATAGGTGTTAGCTCCAGCCCTGCGCAAACCGGTAGTTATGGCGACAACGATTACGAGCTGATTTTCGGCAGCCTCACTAAAACTAACGTCGGCTACATTTTTATGTCGGCACTCAATGGTTGGCGCGGGCTCAGAGTCACTGGTAGCGCTGGTCATGGCCTGCGCTTCTTTGGCGGATCGTACGAAGGTTATAAAGGAAGCAACGACAACCTCGCCGCACCAGGTACCGTTATACGGCTGGATGGCGGCGCTGGAGCATTCTTTAGTCCTAGCGTCGGTCAGGCTATGCAAAATCCTAATTCCGCCGAAAGAGCGCCCATTCAAGTTACGGGTGGCGAGTGGTCGTTCCATGCGCCATGTTTTTACAAAGGTTCTACCATGACTTCAAGTGATCCATTCATCTATCATTCTGGTGGTCGGGTCTATGTCACTGGCGCGGGCACCAACCGGAACAACGGCGAAACGTGGTCAAGTCGACCTAGATACGAATCGACGTCGGGCGGCCCAAACGCGACAGACACGTCGTTTTACTGTCCTGACATGTCGATGGTGAGTGTGTAACACCACAGCCTTAACTGTAGCAGAAGTGATCACGATAGCTTGACGCCTACGAGGCGGCTAGCAGTAAACGCTCGCGCCAGGATAGCTATACTGAGTCGATGAATTAGCACTCTTGACAGCAGAGTGCTAGGCTGTGTACAATAAAGTGACTTTAGCACTCTATGCGAGTAACTGCTAACGCAAGCATAACAACCGAGTAGTAGTAACAGACGTTAACGTGTTCTGCGCTGTTGTGTTCGTCGCGTTCATGTTCTTCGGAGCATCGACGAAGATGGAAGAGTAGCTTTTGCGTGAACTACCAGCGGTTCTGTTGCGCCAGCAAGGTTTGACAAAGTAATAATTATGAAACATAAGAGAGGTACAAAACATGGGTAAAATTATCGGAATAGATTTAGGTACAACCAACTCAGCTATGGCGGTCATGCAAAGCGGTAAGCCTGAAATCATCACCAACAGCGAAGGTAATCGCACGACGCCATCCGTGGTTGCGGTCAATAAAAAAGCCGAACGGCTTGTCGGTCAGGTTGCTCGCCGCCAGCAGGTAACGAACTCAAAAAACACTGTGTATGAAGTAAAGCGTTTGATAGGTCGTAACTTCGAAGACAAAGAAGTCCAGCGTGACCTAAAACTCATGGGCTACAAAATCATCAAAAGCGGCAATAGCATCAAAGTTGAAATGGGCGGCAAAACGTATAGCCCAGAAGAAGTGAGCGCTATGATTTTGGGCAAACTAAAGGCAGATGCCGAAGCCTTTTTGGGTAGTCCTGTCACTGAGGCGGTTATCACGGTGCCCGCCTACTTTGACGACAGCCAACGTCATGCCACAAAAGATGCAGGCAAAATTGCCGGTCTTGAAGTCAAGCGTATCATCAACGAGCCAACTGCTGCGGCGCTCGCTTACGGTCTAGACAAAGGCAAAACAGATGAAAAAATTGTCGTCTACGATTTGGGCGGCGGTACGTTCGATGTTTCGGTGCTTGAGCTCGGCGACGGCGTATTTGAAGTAAAGTCTACCAACGGCGACACACACCTTGGCGGTGCCGACTTTGACCGCGTCATTGTCAACTACTTTGCCGATGAGTTCAAAAAAGAACACGGCGTGGATATTCGCGACGACAATGCGGCTATGCAGCGCCTGCGCGACGAAGCAGAAAAAGCGAAAATAGAGCTCAGTACTGCTCAAGAAGTCGACATCAACCTGCCATTTCTTACGGCTGATGCCGATGGGCCAAAGCACTTTGAGCACAAACTGACTCGTGCGAAGCTCGAAGATCTCGTGAAAGATTTAGTCGACAAAACCGCCGAACCGTGCGCTAAGGCACTCAAAGATGCTGGGCTGAAAGCTAGCGACATCGATAACATTGTGCTTGTGGGCGGCATGACTCGTATGCCTGCGGTGCAGAAAAAAGTGCAGGAAATCTTTGGCAAAGAGCCGATGAAAGGTGTCAACCCAGACGAAGTCGTTGCGATAGGCGCAGCCATTCAGGGAGGCGTGCTGCAAGGCGATGTCAAAGACGTGCTATTGCTGGATGTCACACCGCTCAGTCTTGGTATAGAAACTATGGGCGGCGTGATGACTCGTCTAATTGATCGTAATACGACCATTCCAACCAGCAAATCAGAAGTGTTCAGTACAGCGGCAGATAACCAACCGCAGGTAGAGGTGCACGTCTTGCAGGGCGAGCGCGAAATGGCGGAAGGCAACAAGTCGCTTGGCCGCTTTATTCTCGACGGTATTGCTCCAGCACCGCGCGGTATGCCGCAAATCGAAGTGACCTTCAATATCGACGCAAACGGTATTCTCAACGTTGCCGCCAAAGATAAAGGCACTGGCAAGGAGCAGAATATCACCATTCAGGGCAGCGGAAGCCTCGACAAAGAAGAAGTAGAAAAAATGGCCAAAGAAGCCGAAGCACACGCCGAAGAAGACAAGCAAAAGAAGGCTGCCGTTGAAGCGCGCAATGTGCTCGACAGTGCCGTGTACCAAGCCGAAAAACTGAAAGGCGAGGAAAAAGTTGCCGAAGACGACAAAAAAACCATCGACGAAGCAGTCGAAAAAGCGAAAAAAGTTGTCGCTGACGAAAAAGCCGACAAAGACGCGCTCGAAGCGGCTGCCAAAGAGCTTAATGATGTCCTCATGCCGATAGGCGCTAAAATGTACGAAGCTGCCGCCAAAGAAGCCGGGGATCAAGAGTCAGGGGAAAAAGGCCAAGACGAATCGAGCGATTCAAAAAAGAAGAGCAAGGACGACAAGAAGAAAAAAGACGATGGTCCTGTAGAAGGCGAAGTTGTCGACGAAAAATAAGTTGCACATTCCTGTGCGTAGCGGCCTTAATCAGTTTTTACCCGAAATACCCACTTGGCTGAGTATGGTTTGCCGTTAATCAGACTTCGTGTTTGTGCGTACCATGTACGTGTCGCGCAACCCTTAAAGGGGTCCCCGTAGTTCGGGTGCTCGGGTTTAGCATAGTTCTAGCGAAGCTGGCTAGAAAGCAGCCAAAACCGGGGCATTGCCTAAGCAAAGTTTTCGTCTCCGCAAAACGTATCTCCTTCAACAGTATTTACATGACGCTTGTGGTATGGTTAAATACAAATACTAACAAAGGGAGAGGGATATGCAACTTAAACGTTACCAGTGGGTGGGACTACTGGCGGGCGTGCCATTATTTAGTGGCGCGTGGCTCTCCGCCTTCTATAACAACGCTTGGTGGGGCGTCTTCGGTATAGTGATTACCGTAGGCGGGCTATCTGCTATAACTCGCTTCGAGCGTCGCGCCGATAACGCAACTCAGGCAAAGCGCGGTCTCGCGGCGGGCGCACTCGCCGCTGTGGTGGCGCGCGTTTTGGGCGCTGTTGCCGCGGGCTGGGCCGGCGTCAGCGAAACAGTTAGTCTCGGCGGACTCGATGATACGTTTCGTGTTGTCTTGGCTGGTGATTTCTGGGCAACCGCACTATTGGTTGCCGTGACGGCGCTTGTCGGCGCTGCGGCAGCCACGGCCGAACAAGATGCGAAAGGGGGAAAATAACATGAGCAAAACCATGACCAAAACGACTCTTTTCCAACGAGTTTTAGCGGGGCTTGGCGCAACTCTTTTGGTGCCGCTTTTTGTCGCAGCAACTGGCGTGGGTGGAGGAGACGCCTCTGTATCTGCGCGCGTGAAGAGCTACCTCGGCACGGCCACAGCGGAAACCAAGACCAAAGAAGCAGCAAAAGATGAAAAATCTCAGAAAGCCGGCGAAAACGTATCGACTGACACGTCCAAAGATAGTGAAAAGAAAAAGAACAGCAAAGATGGTAAAAACAGCAAAGACGGCAAAAACAGTGCCGCTAAGCCAACTGACAATGCTGACAACAGTTCTCCTAAAGAAGCTGCAATGTACGCAGTGCAGGCGGGTGATACCTATGGCTGTATCGCCGAAAAGTACTACGGTAGTTACGAACAGTGGCCGCGAATTTACGAACTGAATGCTGGTTGGCCAGGCTACGAAGAATATGAACTGCACGTTGGCGCAAAATTACACATGCCGGCGATATCTGCCGCAGAGGCTTTGCCAAAAACACATCTCTGTAATTAGGGTCAGCTAAGCGCGTGCAAGTGTTTTTCGAGTGAGATGGCGCACTGGCACTCTAGACTTTTGAGTGCCAAAAGCGTACAATCGTACTAATGTCACAGCGAGATTACTATGAAGTGCTTGGTGTTGAAAAAAATGCCAGTGCCGATGAGATAAAAAAAGCCTTTCGTCAAAAGGCGATTGAGCTGCACCCTGACAAACAGGGCGGCGATGAAGCTAAATTCAAAGAAGTCAACGAAGCCTACGAAGTCCTAAAAGACCAATCCAAACGTCAGCGTTACGACCAATTTGGCCATGCCGGAGTTGGGGGTGCGAGCGGCGGCGGGCCAGGAGGTAATCCGTTTGGTGGTTTTGGCGGTGAATGGAGCGGTCAAAACGTCAATTTTGATTTTGGCGATCTTGGGCTTGGAGACATATTTGGCAGCTTCTTCGGTGGCGGTGCGTCACGCGGTAGTCAGCGGCAGGCACGCGGCAAAGATGTCGAAACAAAAGTAGAAATTAGTTTTGAAGAGGCGGTGTTCGGAACAGAAGCAAAGCTGCGTCTGAATCTTGAGGACACCTGCGAGCACTGCAAGGGAACAACAGCCGAACCTGGCCATGAGCTCGTCAAATGCGACACCTGCGAAGGACGAGGGCAGGTCGTACAGGCGGTGCGCACAATTTTTGGCAATATTCAGCAGGCAGCTATTTGTCCAGCCTGCCAGGGTAAGGGTAAAAAACCAGAAAAGACTTGCTCGCTCTGCCGCGGCAAAGGCACCCAAAGACAAACGCAAACGGTAGAGCTAAAGATCCCTGCGGGCATAGATGATGGCGCTACGATTCGTCTGCGCGAACACGGCGAAGCGACCGCAAACGGACCGAAGGGAGACTTGTACGTCCACATACGCGTCAAAGCACACAAGAAATTTACGCGTGAAGGCGATCTTATTCTTTCCGATGAACATGTGAGCATGGTAGATGCTGCCCTTGGAACGGAAATAGACGTCGAAACAGTCGACGGTATGGTGCGCATGAAAATTCCAGCTGGCACGCAAAGCGGCAGCGACTTTAAGCTCAGTGGGCACGGTGTACCGCACCTGCGCAACGAGGCTCGCGGGGCTCACATTGTCACGATAATTGTCGACACGCCCACCAAACTTTCCAAGCAACAACAAGAGTTGCTCGAGGCCTTTCGCAAGGAACCGCCAAAACGCAGCTTTTTCTAAACAAGCCACCAAAAACTATACCCAATTCTTGTTCGTGAATTCATAACAAAAACATCGCAATCGCGACACTTTTGTTATGAATTTGTTTTGGGGGATGTATGTAGAGAGGGAAAGAGAAGAGTGGGTTTAAGTGAGAGTGTAAAGAGGTTTCGACGGGATGGTTTTCGGAAAATGCGCGGGAAGAAACCAAATGTCAGCAGACGGTTTGCTTCCGCAAATGCTTTTTAAAAGACGCAAAAGTTTTTTACCACTTCACAAACACTAGCAAACAAGCGATAATAGCAGTAAATGAACAAACGTAAGCGCGATCAGCGCGGCATAATACTCATGGAGCTTCTTATCCTGATACTGCTTGCCCTGGTCATCTATCTCATTTATAAAAAAGTCCAAACCGCTCAATAAATAATATTGCATAATTAGCAAAATAATGCTAGTATGTAATAATGTCTACTGAATGTATAGCTACCCCCGTTAGCGATTTTGCACCTGAAGCCCGCTCTAGCGCAGCCGTGTTAGAGTACCCGTATCGGCGTCCAGAAACAAGCTATGTAACCGATGGGTCCGAGGTTACGCTGATAGATGGTTCTCATGCAAATTTCGTTCGGCGCGTAGACGAATATCTTGGCGACAGGGAGCTTCCCTTGCTCGCAGAGCGCGTACCGATTGTTGGCTACGGTTCAAATGCAAGTCCATATCAGCTGGCGCGAAAGATGAGTCGTTATGGCCAAGGTATGGAGCCGTATACTCAAGTTATACCAAACGAAAGAGCCGTAATCCATGGTGCCGTGATTGCTTGGCATGGGGCACCCAGTCAAAACGGTTCAGTATTTGCAGAATTGTATAGCGGACCTGAAGCCGAGGATAGGCAATCTGAAGTGTTTCTACAGTATCTTACTATAGAGCAGCTGGGTATTATGCATACTACAGAAGGAGCCACATATCATTTGGTGCCAATAACCGCCACGACAGACGCTGGCACAATGCGTGCATTTGCATATGTTGCAAGCGATTCGCGGATTCTTTACCGTAACGGACTGCCTCTTGAGGTTGCAGTTGATGGGAGAGGGGCAGATGGCGGCGTTAGTGCGGAAGAAGCGGTAGAGTATATGCTTTCCATTGGAGGCGAGTCCATAGGCATCCATGATCCGCGGGCACTAGCTGAAGCAAACACAGGAGTCCTGCTAGCCACCAAAAAAGATCGCCAAGAAAAGGTTCGTGCTGCATTAGCAGCGCAAGGCGCTAGTATACAGTTTTCATTTCCTGACGCAAATGATAACTATGTTGGTCGAGCAGCTTTGGGAAGCGTGCAAGCATCTGGTCATACGCCAGAAATACTTCATCTCGCGGAAGAACATCTCGCCAAAATACGGCCGACGGCACAGCAAATAACTGATAGGGCAAACCAGTTACGCCAGGAAGATCCGGATATGACGGAAGCAGAGGCTCTCCGGCGCGCGCGTAAAACTGCCGATCCGGCGGTAGAGATTCGACGCAGGGCTACGACTGAAATCGCCCGGCGGATTGGCGCGGAAATCCTAGATGGGCCAGTCGAATGGTCGCATGATGGGGCGTGTAGCGTAGGGGGAGTCGTGTGGAGAAAGGTGAAGATTGGTGACAATTCGTATAGAATTGAGAAAGTAACATAAGGCATAATATGGTTAAACACAAGCTTGCAATTGATTACAATGTATCTCGCCCCATTGGGGTGGTCAGTCTTGATCCGTATAATTTTCTTATACTCGACAGGCTTTTTGATGACTTCCGCATTATCACACCGCGTAAGCAGCCGTGGCTCGAAAATGTTCCGTTGCGTGGATATGCATCTTCGCTTAACCTGAAACACAACAAACTAGAGGAAACCGTCAAGCGCTATGTCAATACGCGCAAGTTTGTCGAGCTATTCGCAGAGGACTCAAAGCGTAAGTATCTGCTGTATTCGCCATTGGATCCGCCATACAAAATCAATCCGCTAGCGTTTCTCATGAATTCGCCTACCATTGCGCATGCCTATGAGAATAAACGGTATTTTCGTGATGAATTCTCTGATCTCATTCGTGTACCCGAATACGAGATTAAGTACATGAATCAACTCGACAAAGCAGCATCCTACAGTGAGCTGCGCGAGCGTTTCGGAGGTTCTTTTATGCTCCAGGACGAAGAATCGTTTGGTTCAAAGGGGAGCTACGCTATCCATAATCATGACGATTATGTTGAAGCAGTTCAATCACTTAAGAAATATTCGCAAGGGCGAACCGTTGTAGCGTCTCAATTTGTGCAAGGGACAGTGTCGAGTATACAGGTGTGCATAACAAAGTACGGCATATTTAGCGGAGGTATACAGCGCCAACTCGTTGACAGTCCGCATCTTTGCAACCCAAAGATCAAAGGTGCCACACGCTGGTGCGGAGGAGAAATCGGAGACGATTACCCAGACATCGTTCAGCACCAAGCGCAAGAAATCGCATCTGTCATTGGCTCTGAACTTGGAAGCCATGGCTATAAGGGTATTTTTGGTGTTGATCTCATCGTTACGCCGGAAAATGAAGTCTACGCCATAGAAATAAATGCTCGTCTCACGGGCTACTCGCATATCATTAGCGATATGCAGATGATGAATGGCAAGATTCCGTTTATGTTGCTGCATACTCTTGAGCTTGGAAACTATCGCTACGAAGTGACGGATACGGAGGCATTGCCAAGTGTCGCAAAGTATAAAAAGCCGGCCTCTTTGCTCATACTCAACAACCAAACAAACGAAGACATCGTTCTTAAGAAAAGCATTAAGCCAGGTGTGTATAAGTTGGTAGGAAACCGAGTGGAATTTGTCAAAGAGGGTTTCTCGCTCGCAGAGTGTAAAACAGAAGACACGATGCTCATTTTTTCGCGGTTCAGTGAAGGCGAAACAATCGGCAGGGGCAAGCGTATTCTAAAAATCATGAAACTTGGCCGCAGTATGAACGCAGACGACCTCAGTATGAAGACTCAGCACCTAGTGCAAGCCGTCAAAAACACTTTTGGAATAGCAAGCTAAGAATATATTCATTCAGCCCCCAACGCGCAATACGGTGCTAGACTAGTATGAATGGACCATAGGATCATTTTTCGCAGTACCTTTGTGTTGGTTGTTTGCGTTATTATTTTCAGTATTGTTCATGTTTTTAGCGTTCCTCAAAACGTACTGACTGTTGGCGGGCAGTACTATACACTCACTGTGGCGGCAAACGATGAAGCGCGCTCAAAAGGTCTTGGCGGCAGACGAGATATGGCTCGGAACGAAGGCATGCTGTTTGTGTTTGAGCGCGAAGCGGTGCGTTGTTTTTGGATGAAAAATATGCAATTTTCCATAGACATCATATGGCTTAATGCCGCAAAGCAGGTAGTGCATGTCGAGCCAAACCTCTCGCCTAAAACGTTTCCGAAATCATTTTGTCCGGCAAAGCCCGCCCAGTACGTGGTTGAACTGCGCGCAGGCGAAGCCGCTCGTTCGGGTGTAAAAAACGGCCAGAAACTTGATTTTTGAGTAACGTTTTGTTGCTTGAAAACGTAGCAGTGCGGCAAAGCGCTTGTGGTATAGTGGGCATATGGAACTAGTTTTACTTGCCGGTCTTGTTTTTGTACCGCCCGTGGCAACCCTGTTTCTGAGAAGTAATGGCGTGCTCGTGTTTTTGGGTGTTTGTTTGGGTAGTGTACTCGCAATGTACGTTGCAGGCGATGCGAGCAGTGTTATTTCGAGCGCAAACCGGACAAGCCCGCTCGCGACCATGCAGTGGACTCAGCTTACGTTGCTCATTGTGCCCGTTGTCCTAACGATTTTACTGAGTCGGAAGAAAATGCGCGGAACAAACTCGTTACTCAGCCTGGCAGCAGCAATGACAGCGGGTTGTTTACTTGCGTTGTTTGCGGTGCCATATTTGAGCGCTGGACAACAGTCAACGATACGTGCAACTGAGCTCTGGCGTCAACTCGATAACCTACAGACGGCGTTTGTTATTCTTGGCGCTGGAGTGACGGTTTTATACCTTTTTGTGACCCGCTGGAAGCCGCAGGTGCACAAAAAGCATCACAAATAACGATGAAAAATTATTCGGCAAAGCCGCGTAGTTAATCACTCACTTATTTACTTGGAATGTGGTGTCGCCAGAGGCAAAAAACTTGGCTATTTGCTGTATGGCGGCTCGACCGGCATTTTCATTTGCCTCGGCAGTTTCTGCGCCCATTTTTTTCGGAGTGGCGTACACGCGGCCTGGGAAAGCGGCGAGAAGCTCTTGGTAATTGTCGGGCATGACATCGCTCACGTAGGAAAGGTCGGGTCGGTCAGTCAGTGCTTGTCGTAAGCCAGTTTCATCGATGATTTCTTTTCGAGCCGTATTGAGTAATGTCGCGCCGTGCGGTAAAAGCGACAGTAAGTCGTAGCCCACCGAAGCAATTGTATCGGGTAGGGCGGGGATGTGCAGCGAAAGATAATCGCTGGTGCGGTAGAGCGCCTCTAGCGTTTCCGTCGGTTCGACGCCAGCGGCTTGCATGGTTTCGCGGTTTACATACGGATCGTAGGCGTAAACTTTCATGCCTAAGCCTTTCGCGTGGGAGGCGACGAGCTTGCCGACGTTACCGTAAGCTTGCAGCCCGAGCGAACGGCCGCAAAGCTCCGTGCCAGTTCCTGGTGAAAAAAAGTTGCGAGCCGAGTAAATCATGAGACCAATGGCTAATTCGGCAACAGCGTTGCTGTTTTGCCCAGGCGTATTCATGACAACAACACCTGCTTTGCTGCAAGCTGTCAAATCTACGTTGTCATACCCTGCGCCTGCACGTACCACGATCTTTAGTTTCGGTGCGGCATCTACGACGGTGCTGTCTACGTTGTCGCTGCGCACAATCAACGCCTCGACATCCTGCACTGACTGTACAAAATCAGCCTGCTCCTTGTAGCCCTCTAGAACCGCTAGCTCGTGGCCAGCATCTTCTGACAGTTTGCGGATTGCTCCGACGGCTTCTTTGGAAAATGGTTTTTGGGTTGCGAGTAATATCTTCATGCGTGTTCCTCCTCAAACAATCTCATGCAATCTACTAGTTCTTGGACGCTTGTGAGCGGCAGTGCATTGTACATGCTAGCTCGGAAGCCGCCGACTGAACGGTGTCCCTTTAGCCCGACAATGCCGCGTTTTTCGACAAATTTCAGAAAGTCTTCCTCACGTGCTTTGTACGCTTCGTTCATCACAAAACATGCGTTCATGAGTGAACGATCTTCGGTTTGCGCGGTGCCGCTGAAGAGTGGATTGCGGTCGATTTCGCTGTACAACAGCTGAGCGCGCTCTTCGGCTCGGCGTTGCATTTCGTTGACGCCGCCCTCGGCTTTCACCCACCGCAAAACTTCGCGCACAGTAAATATACTGGCGACTGGCGGCGTGTTATACAACGAACTATGTTCGACGTGTGTGCGGTAATCGAGCATGGTTGGGATACGCCGCTCAACTTTGCCGAGTACATCTTCGCGCACAATTACAAACGACACGCCGGCTGGCCCCATGTTTTTCTGGCAACCGCCGTAAATGAGCGCATATTTGCTGACATCTATCGGGCGAGAGAGAATGTCTGACGACATATCAGCGACGAGTGGTATGGGGGAGTCGAGGTCGGCATGTAGCTGCGTACCAAAAATGGTGTTGTTTGTCGTGATGTGAAAATAATCGGCGTCACTTGGTATACGGTAACCTTTGGGTATGTAGGTAAAGTTTTTGTCTCTGGAGGAAGCGATAATGTCCACGTCGCCAAAATGGTCGGCTTCGGCAACTGCTTTTTTTGCCCAGGCGCCAGTTTCTAAAAACGCTGCTTTGGCGTTGAGTAAGTTATACGGTACTACGACGAACTGTGTGCTCGCGCCGCCGCCGAGAAATAACGTACGGTAACCGCTTGGAATGTCGAGTATTTCATGCAGAAGTGCCGCAGCTTCGTTTGCAATTTCCTCAAACGCCTTGCTGCGGTGTGATATCTCCAGTAGTGAAAGTCCGCTCTCGTCGAGATCAAGAATGGCATTGGCGGTGTTCTGTAACGCTGTATCGGGCAGGATAGCGGGTCCTGCCCCAAAATTGTGTTTGTTCATAGCTCCCCTTTCACTTTTATGGTACGCCCCTCTACAGAAGTTGGCAAATCATCTACCACCAAGAAAGCAGCGCTTATGAACGAAAATATATGAAGATTAAGTTTCGGCTGTTTACCCACATTTCACTGTAGTGGCCGCGCAGGTCCCAATTGTACTGACTGACGTATATCATGTCGCCTTTGACTTTTTCGACCCACATCGCGTGACCATAGTAACCATTTAGAGAAATCGCAACAGAATGGACAGCGGGTGTTCGACCAGTTGGTATGCCTGCTCGACGAGCATTGCGGGGCCATTGGTTTGCATTACCAACCCCGCCCCAGTAGGGCATATTGCCATATGTTTGATGAACTTTCCAGGCAGCGTAACTGACGCACTCTCGATTGTACATGCCCCAACTATCTACAAGGCTGTCTTGGCGCGCATTGTTCCAGGCGGCTGGGTAGCCGCCGCGATTTGTGCTGCCTGCGACAATGGTGCCTTGGAGGGCGCGGTTTGCTTCTGCCTGCTCCGCCAGAAAACGTGCGATTTTCTGGCGGTGTGCTTCGTCTAGCTGATCGTATGCTGCGGCAGACGTTTTTGTGATGACAGGCATCTGCGTGTCGTTGTCTGCTGGTTTCATGAAAGTAGATACGGTGTCTGCTCGTGTTGCATTGTGAACAAAATCTGCCGGAGCATGTCCAATAGCCGATACGGTTTTTCCAATACTTTTTCCGGCGCCGCCGACAGCAGCGACAGTGCCGCGCCACGCATACAGAGCTCCGCTCCCAAGAGCTTTACTGCTCGCAAGCATACCCACGCCTGTCGCCTGACTAACGGAAACCGTTTTGTCTGTGGTCTTTTTGCAGGCCGCATAGACCGACGCGCCAGCACGAAGCAAGTTGTATTTTGTGTTTTGTACGACGCGCTCTAAACCGACTGTCACGGTGTTTACCGAGTCGCTGCCTGTGCTTGCCGAAAGCGGTGCACGCGGCGTGGTGGGGGCCGCAAAAACCGACCTCGCTCCCGCCGCAGAAATAACAGCTGCCAACAATAAAAGCGAAACTATACCCAAAAGAGCATTTTGGAGAAAGCGATACAAATAACCGAAACTACTGTTTTGCAACACGTCCTTTTCACCGTACAACAACACATTCACTATACACTACATTCGCAAAAAAAGCACAACGAAAGTATTGCAACTGCGATAAGCGCCGATCCGCAAGCGGTTTTTACGAAACATCATTCAAAAAGCGGCTTTCGGAGAAAATCTCTGCCGATGGTATGGCTATAGATCAGGGTGTAGCGGCGTGCTTTTCGACGGGTTCTTGCAGAAAAAACCTATGCCGCATGATACGGGCTCTCTGTAATAGCTCCTTTCAAACGTCAGCCACACTTGGCTCTCGGCCTCCTCTGGGGAATTGCGTACATCGTCTTCGCGCAGCGTGCTGTAGGCTTTGATTGAGGCGTTGTTCCGGTATCCTATGGGGTACGAAGCGCCTTGCACGAGGCCTGGAATGCCGCAGCGTTTTTCTTTGGCGACGGAATTTGCTTGGCGGTAGCTTAGTGAATCCTGAAAATCTTTTTCGTAGACCGTACATTCTTCGCCGTAGAGAGTGCTTGTCGCCTCGCCGAAGTAGTCTGCTGTTTTTGGTTCGGCTTTCAGGATATCCCTAATCTCAGCTTGGGTGAGTGGCGTGGTAAACCCGTACACATAGCGCAAATAACAGGCTTGATACCAACCGGCAATTGTCCAGCCTTGTGCTTGGTCTCGTATGTAGCAAACATCAAGCTCGGATGTTGCGATGCGGCGGTCGGCTATCCCCAGTCGTTGCAGTAGTTGAGATGCTTTGGCGATATCGTTGTCGATGGCTTTTTTAGCTTCCTGGCGGGCGTTGATGATGGTTTTCTTTGCTTTCGCGTTGCCAATGAATTTCACTGCAAAATTGATAACCAGCAATCCAATAAGGACAATCAGTACAATGCGGAGTACTTTTTTGAGTGACATCAACATCATTGTACCATTGTCACGGTGCTCAGGTAACTCGCTGAGTAAAACGAGCTGCTCCTGATTTCTGGTACTGGCACGCGCCGCGTGCCGTGTGCTCGAATCCCGCTGAACGTTACCAAATAAAAAACCTCAAACCAACGCTTGAGGTGCTCTATTTGGAGGGCCCGGTGGGATTCGAACCCACGACACGCGGCTTAAAAGGCCGCTGCTCTAACCTGCTGAGCTACGGGCCCTCGTCGGGCAACGAGCTTTGCGCTCATGTCGAACTTTCTGCTGAAGCGGCAAAATGTAGTTGTGTTTTGCTTGTCCTCAGGGAATCGTTATGAGAATAACACCTTACATTATCGATATTTTTCCGCGCATGTCAATCGCGACCTGCTGCAGCTACAGGAGGAGGCGCCTATAGCTGTCATTTTTGCTCATGGTTTACTTAAACAACGGTGATACGCTGAAAAAATGCAGTGGATGTCTTGGTCGCGGCTGCGCACCTGGCAAGCGCGGCGGTCGGACAGAGTTTTGGTGCTTTGCGCGAGCTTCCTCGCTGGATTGATTTTAGCGCGGCTCCATTGGGTGCTGCCTAGTTGGTTTGTGGTTTTGCTCGGTTTGCTTGCGATAGCAGGTGTCAAAAAGCCGGTTTTTCAGTTTGTGGTACTTGGGTTGTTCGGCTTAAGTCTGGGTATATGGCGCGGTGCAGCATATTTGCAAGCGCTACAGCCGTATCAGGAATTTGCTCGACAGAAGGTAACGATCACTGGCAAAGTGAGCCTCGACGCAGTCTATGGTAAACACGGACAACTAAGCTTTGAAATAAAAAAGGTACAGTTTCACGCGCCGCGCGCTGTGGAAGTTCCTGGGACGGTACGCGTGAGTGGGTTTGGTGAGTTGGCCATTTACCGAGGCGACATCGTCCAAGCGACGGGCAAGCTCTATCCGACGCGCGGCGGCAAGCAGGCGGCCATGGGCTACGCGCAACTAGAACGAATAGGGAATGAGCAAACATGGATCGATGGGTTTCGTCGAAGTTTTGTTGCCGGTATTCAAACGGCACTACCAGAGCCGGCAGCGTCATTTGGCCTAGGGCTTCTCATAGGTCAGCGCAACACATTGCCTGCTGCAATTAGCCACGCGTTTCTCATGGTGGGGCTTATGCACATCATTGCCGTGAGCGGTTACAACCTGACGATACTTGTGAGTGCCGCCCGCCGCTTGCTCGAAAAGCGCTCAAAGCTGCTCATGATAACGTTGGCAGGAGGTCTTATGACGTTTTTCCTGCTCATCACTGGCGCGGCTCCAAGTGTTGTTCGGGCGGCAGTGGTAAGCGGTCTCGGGCTGGCCGCGTGGTATTACGGAAGACGAGTCAGGCCAATGGTGCTCATTTTGCTCGCAGCCGCACTGACATCTTACGCAACCCCCGTATATTTCTGGTCGGATATAGCATGGTGGCTTTCGGTGTTGGCATTTTTTGGCATTCTTGTCATTGCACCCGCTGTTATGGGGCGTTTGTACCGCGACAAGAAGCCGTCGGTCCTGATGGCTATGGCTATAGAAACGCTGTCTGCCGAACTTATGACTATGCCGCTCATCATGTATATTTTTGGACAGGTATCGCTTATCGCCTTACTCGCCAATCTACTCGTAGCGTTGTTTGTGCCGTATGCCATGCTGCTCAGTTTTATTGCTGGAGCCGTTGGGATGCTTGCGCCGCTTTTGTCTGGTTGGGTGGCGTGGCCAGCGCAAATCCTACTGACATACATGCTTGATACTGCTGTTGTTTTGTCGCGCTTGCCAAATGTGTTTCATACGAACATCTATATCAGTGCGCTCGACATGGCGCTATGCTACGCGCTTGTTATTTGGTTACTGTTCTTACTGAAACGACGCAAAATGGTTTGGTTTTCGGCCGTACACAAAGGTTAGTCATAGCCAAACTCGAGTGTCTCTGCGCAGTCACGATGCCAAACATTTGGTACGTGTGCTTTACTTGAAGGTATCGCAACCGTGCGGCGGTATTCGAAAAAACAGATAATTCTGCTATCATATCAGATGAAAAAGGAGTACGTGTAAATGTCGGGTCATAGTAAATGGTCAACGATCAAACGGCAAAAGGGCGCAAAAGACGCAGCACGCGGCGCTGTCTTTACCAAGCTTGGCAATGCTATAGCTATTGCCGCCCGCAGCGGTACCGACCCGGACACAAACTTTTCTCTACGGCTAGCAATGGATAAAGCCAAGGCGGCAAATATGCCAGCAGCAAACATTCAGCGGGCGATTGATCGCATAAAAGATAAGTCGGCTGCCGAGCTCCAAGAGGTGCTTTACGAGGGCTACGGTCCAGGCGGCGTGGCTATATTGGTCGAAGTCGCAACTGATAACGTCAATCGAACCTACCCCGAAATACGGCTTGCGTTTAGTAAGCATGGCGGTAACATTGCCGAAAAAGGCGCCGTAGCGTTTCAGTTTGTTCGCAAAGGATTGATCGTTGTTCAGGCCAAGGGCGATGATTTCATGCTAGAAGCGTTAGATGCTGGCGCCGAAGACGTCCAAGAAGATGGTGCTGCGAGCGAAGTTTACACAGCCGACACTGATCTCGCGCGTGTACGCGACAGCCTAAAAGAGCGCGGCTATGAGATTACCGAAGCGGGATTAACATATGTGCCGAATAACACCGTTGAAGTGACCGATGCCGCAACCGCCGGCAAAGTCATGCGCCTCATGGATGCGCTTGAAGACTGCGATGATGTCGCCAATACTCATGTCAATTTCGCCATTGACGAAACACTCTTAACGTAACCGAAACGGCGCGTAAGAAGTCGCGGCAAATGCTTCATCGTGCTACTATGATTTTATGAAACAGTTTAAACGACTTGGTCTTGTGTTTGTTGTACTGCTCGGCATATCTATTGCAGCGAGCTTTTTCCCGCACCGGAGCGAGACTATTAGCGTACCAAAAGGTTTTGGCTTTGGTGCACCAAACTCGCAAACGTTTGTGACGGCAGAAGGCATGTACGCGACGTACTATCGCGGCTACCCAGTTACCTATGAGATTACCGAAACATTTCGGCCGAAAAACGGAGCGTTTAATGACCTTTCGTACCAGAAAATGCCGCGTAATCCAGCAGCAGTACTCGCAAATGTTCTATTCTGGATGGCGCTGTTTAGCGCTATATTGGGGCCGATAACCATTTTCTGGCGGTCAAGGCAGCCAGCGGCTGAAGGGCAGACGAAAAAACAGAAACGCACATCCGAGGTACATGCGGAACATGAGAATACTCGGGATTGACCCAGGAACGGGCATACTGGGGTTTGGGGTTGTCGACGTTCAGGCGCATAAAACGTTGCTGGTTGACGCGGGGGTTATTCGCACGCCTGCGCACGAGGACGATGTCGTGCGCTTGCAAACTATCTACGATGAACTGACGAGCATCATAGCGCACGCCAAACCAACTCACATGGCGGTCGAAAAACTATATTTTGCCCGTAACGTCACTACGGCTATGGCGGTCGCGCAGGCGAGAGGTGTGGTGCTTCTGTGCGGCAGTCAGAGCAAGCTGCAGATTTCTGAATACACGCCTTTGCAAATCAAAATGGCCATAACGGGCTATGGTCGAGCCGACAAAAAACAAATTCAGGAAATGGTTCGCCTGCGTCTTGGTTTGGCGGAGGCGCCAAAGCCGGACGACTGCGCAGATGCGTTGGCGGCGGCCTTGACGCATGCTCAATCTCGCAGGTTTTAGCAACTTATGTAATATACTACGTACATGATAGCGAGCTTGCGAGGAACGGTAGAAAAGACAGTTGAAGGCATTATTCTCGATGTCGGCGGTGTGGGTTACGGGTTGCACGTAACGGCAGAAGATTTCGGTAAACTTGCAGACGGCACCGAAGCGAAGCTATATGTGTATGAGCACATCCGCGAACAGGGGTTTGAGCTGTTTGGTTTTCGGTTGGCAGACACAAAGAAGCTATTTGAACAGCTACTAGGAGTAAAAAATGTCGGTCCTCGTGTCGCTATGGCGGTGCTTGATATAGGTTCTGCGGCTCACGTGCGCGATGCCATAGCCGCTGGAGATGTACAGCGTATGCAAGCGGCAAAGGGTGTTGGTAAGCGCGCTGCTGAGCAAATTGTGGTAGAACTGCGCGATAAGCTCGGTCTTGCTCCGAGCGCTTCGGCTGATGATGTCGTGAACCGTCCAGGAGTCAATGTGCAGGATGAAGCCGTCGAGGCGTTAGTTGCGCTCGGTTACTCGCCGCAAGATGCTGCCGCTGCCCTCCAGAAAATAGACGTCACTCTTCCCACTGAGGAACGGATAAAAAAAGCTCTCCAAGGGCCAACGCGCGCCTCAGCGAACTGACGATAGTTGCCGGTGTTCAGCCGCATGACGCTTCTTTGCGGCGTTGATTTAGTCTTGGTTGCTTGCGAGAGTACCTATGACTCAGGGATTTTAGCTTGGCTGCTTCGCCTGCAGCTCAATAGACACAGCTTATCGCATAAGCTATGCTAGAGAGATGAAAGTACTGTGCCGTATTGCTGCTATTACGATTTTTGTATCACTGCTGTCGATAGCTCCTATGGCGGCTGCGACACCAGCTGGCGATAATATCATCATCACCGAAGTTGAGTACGATTTGTCGACCGAAGAAGCCGAGTCGGAGTGGTTTGAGCTCTACAACCCGACGCCGTTTGCCATCGACCTGACAGGCTGGACGATGCAAGAAGGCTCGGGCGTGTCGTTTACTTTTCCGTCGTTTAGCCTTGATGCTGGTAGCTATGCGGTCGTCACCAATGACGCGGTCGATTTTCATACGCGTCACCCTGGCGTTACGGTGGATATCGAGATGAACCCGGGCGGCAACGGTCTGTTGCGCCTCAATAATACAGGCGATGTGCTGACATTGCGTGACGGTCCGGTCGCGACGGGTGCGACGGTGGATTTCATTGCCTGGGAGTCGGCAGCTCCCGGCTGGACGGCAGGAGCGACGACCGATCTTTCAGTTTGCCGCAGTAGCGCCACCGACACCGACGCACCGGCCGATCTCGACTCAAATTGCACGCCGACACCGCGGAGCGGCCCGTATGTTTCGAACGTATTTGCTGAATTTTCGATCGATTCAGTAGCAGGGCCCGAAGCGACGAGTGCATTACCGGCACTCGTCGTCAGCGGCCGCGCCACGCAGCCGTTGACTGTCACGCTCACCGACACGCTGAGCGGCAGCGCGAGTGCTGGCGCTGACTACACATTCGTCTCGCCAGCTACTGTCACTATTCCTGCTGGTCTTTATGACAGCACGCCGCTGCCTATTAGCGGACTGACGGTTGTCGACGACAGCGACGTCGAGCCAGACGAAACGATCATTTTTTCGCTCAGCGTGAGCGGCGCGCCGCTCGCCATCGACGATGCCAATCGCGATGCCACAATATTTGCGGGTCTCACCTATACAATAGTAAACAACGACACCACGCCCACTCCGCCGCCAGCCGACCCAGACCCAGATGCAACTCCAATAGTCGATGATCAGGCGACTTCGCCGCAAGCCACTCTTGCTAATACTGGCGCACCTTTCGCTGTCTTCATGGCGTTGGGCGCGGCGCTCATCGTCGCGAGTTTAGTTCTGTATTGTGTAGCGAGTCGTGAGCACACGGCATGATGCACGGCACCAAGGAGTAGTGAGCCGATGGCGGGTAGAGTAATTGTAGTTGGATCGATAAATATGGACCTTGTGGCGCAGGTAGAGCGAATGCCGCTACCCGGAGAGACGGTTTTTGGCACCGAGGTCAGTCAGATCCCAGGCGGAAAAGGCGCGAATCAGGCTGTCGCCGCTGCGAGACTAGGTCAGAATACTGCTATGATCGGCGCGCTGGGCGACGATTCGTTTGCCGACGCGCTGCGCCAGTTTCTCGAGGCTGAATCGCTGGACATTTCTGGTCTACGCTACGTCAACGGCGCGAGCGGCACAGCTATCATTACTCTGGATGCTGGCGGAGAGAACGCCATAGTTGTGGTGCCAGGTGCGAATGACCAACTGTCGGCAGAGCAACTGCAAACAGTTACGTTTTCTGCGGGTGATGTACTGCTGCTCCAAAACGAAATACCTGATGCAGTGAACATGCAGGCAGCCAAGCTAGCTCGAGCTGGCGGAGCTGCCGTGGTTTACAACACCGCTCCGTATCGGCCGCTTGGCGATATGGCGCAGCATGTCGACTATTTGGTCGCGAATGAAACAGAGTTTGCCCAGCTGGTCGGCGATTATCCAGAGGGTATGACGCCCGAGCGTGTCGCTGAGCAGTTGGGTCAGGGCGTGTTGGCCGGCACCGACGTCATTGTGACTGTCGGGGCGGATGGTATTATCGCGCGAATTGCCGGCGAGATCGTTCGCGTAGCGGGCCATACGGTTACCGTTCGGGATACGACTGGCGCCGGAGACTGTTTTTGCGGTGCATTGGCGGCTGCGCTGGCGCGCGGGAATGAGCCAGCGCGGGCGCTACCCTTTGCAAATGCGGCGGCTGCACTCTCAGTACAGCGTCTCGGAGCAAGTTCTGGTATGCCTAGTCTCGCTGAAGTTGAAGCGTTTGAAACGTTCTTGGACTCGCATAGCTCAAGCGCATAACCCACATTGATATAAATGCGGGCAGATCAATATAATTGATGCGCTGTATGTTGTCCAGTACAACCAAGAGACGGCTCTTCGTCTTCGTTTGCAGTTGCGTATGCTACCATATAGCCATGCGCGCAGATAAGTCTCATAAACCAGTTACTGCTAACCAAGCCACCACATCTCAAAATCCCGTCGCAACAACGAACGAGCAGCTTTTTGCAAACCCGCGCATTGTTTTCTTTGCACCGATATTGCTGGGCATTTGCGCTCTGCCTGTAGTGGCGTTTTATGGCACCGGACTAGCTACCGATATAATACTAGCACCTTGGGTGTGGGTTGGAGCGCTCGTGTGGTTTAGCGGTCCTATAGCACTGCTTGCCAAAGCATACAATATGCGACTGTCGCCGCGATTTGCAAACAGAACGACCATCGTTCGGGGGGCGGGGCTGATTGCGGGCGGCATGAACGGTAGCGTACTAGCGATTATATTGTCATCGCTCTTGGTGGGCGCGGCTGGGTATAGCGGTAACGAGAACATATCCCTGTCTGTTGTCTTCCTTGTGTGGCCGTTGAGTTTACTGGTTGGCGCGATACTCACCATTGTAGGTGCGGTGCTGTACTTTCAAAGATAGATGTTTATTGGGGCAAGAGCTTCGCATTTTGGAGTTACAGGCACTTTCGTAGAGCTTTTGACCATCAGTTTGGTGCAGGGGCGTAAATCGACTTTTTCTCTGTTGTCGTGGCGCATTCGTAGTTTGTCAAATCGGCTTTAAAAATATGTCAGAGGTATGGAAGTGCGCGGCAGAGCTGCTTAATAGTCAATTTTTTCGATGAGCCATTCTGTTGACTTCTCTTGCTCTTGCCGAACAAAACGGAGAGTGTAGTCTGTTGTTGCGCCATCTTCGCAGTTCGCTTTTATGGTGGCAGTGTCTGGTCGCGTTTTTCGGTTAAGCGTAAACGTACTGCTCTTCACCGAGCAGTCAGAGCCGGCGTTCTCTATGGCCGCATCTATGATCAGCTGGGTGTCTGTCTTGTCGCCGTCGACGAAGAGTTCGTAGGCGGCGTATGAATCTTTATCCTCGGCGGCTGCGAAAAATTCCTTGGCAACCCCAATAACTTTTATGCGCTGCCGCATATCGTTTGTTGCCATTCCAGCGCTTAGCATAACGAGCAAAACGAAAAGAGCGACAAAGGTTCCAATAACAACCAGGGTAACCTTCAGTGCCGAGTGGTTTTTTACCGGTTTAGGCGCCGTAGGCACAGGAGCTTGGTTAGCAGGGTAGGCTTGAGGAGGTACTGGTGCATTCTGTGGCGTGGGCGGAGTTGCTGTTGGTTGGGGTTGATTCGGTTGGTTGTCCATGTTTCCTTATGCTCCTTGTGGTTTTACAAACTTCATTATATCATACGAAAAAACGAAGCTTGAGCTGGCCCGTATGCACTTTCTCCCGCCCGCGCTAGCCGAGCTGTATTGCGCTACCAACCCCATCCGTGGAAATTACATGAGTATCTGCTATTGTGCTCCGGTCGCAGAGAGCGGACAAAACCAATAGAATATGAGATAATACAGAACGTACTTATTGGTGGGCACATAAAATGTAGTGTGCTGTAGTGGATTTCTATGACTAAGATCAAGGATACGTACAAAGACGACCGTCCGCGTGAGAAGCTGATCAAATTTGGGTCGGAGAAGCTATCCGACCTGGAGCTCTTGATGGCCATCATCGGCAGCGGCAATAGCCAGGCCGATGTCGGGCAGATCAGCCGGCAGGTATTGAAGGTCATTCGCGCCAAAAACGGCGACCTAAATTACCAAGATTTGCGGCAAATCAAAGGCCTAGGCGAGGCCAAAGCCTCGGTCATACTAGCCAACTTGGAGCTAGCCAAACGCTACTTGCTGGAGGACGATCGCCCAGTGATCGATTCGTCTGACGCGGCTGTGGCGCAGCTATCAGATATCCGCAACAAGCAGCAAGAGCATTTCGTCTGCCTGACTCTTGATGGTGCCAATCGGCTGATCGCCAAGCGCACCATCACCATCGGCACGCTCAACTCCAGCCTCGTCCACCCGCGCGAAGTATTCGCCGACGCCATCACCGACCGCGCCGCCAGCATCATCGTCGCCCACAACCATCCATCCGGCTCACTCAGGCCGAGTGAAGCCGACAAACAAGTTACCAAAAAACTAGCCGACTCGGCCGAAATCCTCGGCATCAAACTCATTGACCATATCATCGTCACGAAAGACGAACACCGCAGTATTCTGTAGGGGCGCCAAGAAGTTCTACGCGCAAAAAAGTTGCACCATCGCCCGAAGCCACAGGTGTTCGCCGTGGTATAATTAATATATAGAGAACTAAACGTGAGGGTACGAATGTCAGACGAGCAAAAAGCCAACTTGCAGCGTCAGTTGTGGAATATTGCCAACGAA
>PDWI01001888.1_pt1 | contig 32525 bp, 32 predicted proteins | sample 1430891 | NCBI WGS metagenome assembly PDWI01 (sample SAMN01162508, study PRJNA174530) | Oral metagenome, whole genome shotgun sequencing project. | biome: Marine environment; feature: Marine mammal; material: Swab sample of the gingival sulcus; isolation source: swab sample of gingival sulcus... | reverse complement strand
TCCTTTGAATCCCAGTGTATTGGTATTGGCAAGGTTGTTTCCGATAACTGTCATAGCGTGGGAGTTGGTGTTGAGTCCGCTTACTCCGCTGTACATGGCACTTGAAATACCCATGCTCATCCCTCCATAAAAAACGAGTATCTGTAATTGTTTTTGGTGCGTAAATCTTCTTGTATCCTGAGCCTGATTTTTTGTTATTTTTTGTTCTATTTCAGGTTCTTATATTTTAAATACACCTAGTGTGTCCGTAAAAGCAATTTCTCCTGATTGGGTGATCAGGCCTCCCTGTTTGCTGTTTTCGCCAAGGTTGACTCCGGTGACGAGGCTGCGAATCAAGGGTCTTGCCATTATTGTATTCTGGTTGGCAGTTTTTGCAGAAACCGTCAACGTATAGTCTCCTGCAGGTGCGATAGAACCATTTTCAGTATGACCATCCCAGGTGATATAATGGTTGCCTTGCTCGAGTTCTGTGCCCTGCAATAGAGCGATGGTGGCGCCGTCACGTTGCACTGCGATTTCTACTTTTGAGGCTGAGGCGTCAAGCTGGTAGCCAAGAGTCATTGGGCCGCCGGTATAATTGAAGTGATTTTGCTGGATCGCAACCTCTTTACCAATGGTATCAAGCATGGCTAATTGATCGGAATGGGCCATGGACTGTGCGATGTTGTTCATCGAGTCGTTCAGATTGAACAGTTGTTCTAGCGAACTGAATTGAGCCAGCTGTGCCGTGAACTCTGTCGGGTTGTCTGGATTCAGCGGGTCCTGATTCTGGAGTTGGGCGACCAGAAGGGCTAAAAAATCCTGTTTCCCCAGGGCAGCACTGGCACTTTGGGGCTGTGTCGATGTTGCGCTCGTTGTCTGATTGGTGCTTTGAATAGGATTCATGGTCTTTTTTGGTTACACAGTAATGTTAACCCCTTGTTCTCCAGGGCTTATTGTGGGGGTAAACTGTTCTGCATCCTCCGTTTTCTGGCCTGTAAAAATTGGTGATGCATTGTGTTGTGAGTGGTTGTCCTTGGTAAGTTGTTCTTGAAAAAGATTGAAATCACCGAGGACATCTGCTGTGTTGCCGACGTGTATCTCTTCAATGGTGAGGCCTTGTCCTTCGAGTAGTTCGCGGAGTCGGGGCATATTCTTTTCAAGAACTTCCTGAACATGCTGGCTCTGGGCAAAAACATTGGCCCGAATGGCTCCTTCCCGATATGTGAGATCAATTTTGAGTTCTCCAAGTTCAGCAGGCTGGAGTTGTATATGAAGCTGGGTTTCCTGGTTTTTGGTGTGTACGGTAAAATGCTCGCTGATCTGGTGCAGTAAGGTTTCGCTGCGTATCATAGAACCAGGAAATGTTGTGGCCTGGGTCACGGGACTTTCACCATTATTGCTGCCAAGTGTGGCTGTGAGTTGGCTGCCTGTTTGCAAAAATGCAGTATCGTTGCCGGTGCCTGCGTCCAGATTGGGTGAGAATGCTGATCCAGTTCCAGAAATATGCTGTTTTGCCGTAATCGCATTTTGTGCAATGGATATTTCTGACTCAAGGTTTTCCTGGCCAGGAGCTTGTGTTGTCGCAGTCTGTATTTTTGTATCTTTGAGAGAGCTTGTTTTTTCTCTGAGGCTTTGTGACACGACCATGTCGTGTGCGGGCAGGGATGCTGTGGGGCTGTGTTGTGTTCTTGTAATGTGTGGTGGATTGTTTGCAGCATCGCTCATTGTTTCAGGCAGAGAGGTCACGGGATTTGTCGCCTCTCCGGTTTTACCATGAAGAGAAGCTCTAAGCGATGTCGCCGTATTATCTGATTCGGTTTTTGTTTGTGATAATTCGATCTGTTGTGATGTCTTATTCTGTGAGATGTTCAAGGCTGTTTCAAATGATCCTGCCGGAGCTTGTTGTCCTTGTACATTTTGCTGTTGCGGGATGGTGTCTACTGTTGCTGACAGAGGGTGCTGCCCTGGCATAATTGTCTGTTGCGGGGATGTGGCGGCTGGTGGCGTGATGTTGTTTTCTGCCAGTGTGGGGCTTGGTATGATTTTGTTTGTTAAGATATTTTCGGAAAGTGGTTCCCGAGGGAATGTTGCGTGTTCATTGCGCGATAGAGTTTCGGGAATGCCATTTTTTATGTGTTGTGTAACGAGTGCGTTGTCTTTTGTTTCGTTAACGAGCAGCAATTCTTCGTTGAACGATGCGTCAGTATGAGCTGTGGTTTCTTGAGCGAGAATCTGTACTGTTTCCTGGTTGGGTTCTGTGGGCGTGTTTTCCGATGTGTGTTCGGAGGAAAGGAGTTCCTCAGCACCAGTTTCTGTTGTTTGTTCAGTATCGCTCTCGTTGCTTTGCTGGGCAACGCTGTTTTGCTGTTGTGTTGTTACTGTTTGGGTAAGGACTTCGTTGAATGTGGAGCTGCTCCCTTTGTTGGCCGATGCTGCCGGGGAAATGCCTTGGTCTCCAGGGGGTGTTGGGAGAATAGGGGGAGCAATGTTTATCATGGCTTCACTCACGTTGGATAGTTGAGAATGTTGTGCTGAGTTCCGTTGCCTTTTGTCTGGATATTTCATCCAGAATTTTTGCTGCTGCCTTGGTTTTCATCGCCCCGAGCAGTGCAGTGGCCAGTTTGGGTTCGAGCTCGGATATGACCAGTGCTGCTTTTTGGGGCAGCATTTTTTCGTAGATTTTTGCTAAATCTTGCGTTCGTTTTTTTTCTTCAGCTGGAATCTCGGCAAGCAGGGCCTCTAGTTTTTTCTGGGTCTTTTGTAGTTCTGCAAGCCGCTTATCAAGCTCGGCAAGTTTCTTATCGACGTTCTTTTCAAGACTCTTTAGCTCCTTTTCTCTTAAATCAAGATCATTATGTTTTCTTTTGACTTTTTCTCGTTCTTCTTGAATTTCTTCGAAAAGACGGCGTTCTTCGACCGAAGAAAACTGCATGTTTGGTGACGTGGCAAAAGAATAAGGGGGAGCTGCGGGAAAATTTATTGCCCAAAAGAGTGTAACGAGAAAAAGAGCTGTTTTTTTCATAGCGTTTATCGTCGGTCGTGAAAGATGACCGCCATTTCGTCAAGGGCGGCAGCTTCTTTTTTGTTGAGATATTGTTGCCAGTTGTATTGTTGTTTTTTCTTGAGCTTTTTCATAACCTGATGCTCTTTGCTTTTTACAACGAGATTCTGGTAACAGCGTTTTACCTGGTGTTGCTTGGTGGCAAGTTCTGCGTTGAGAGAGGTTATTTGTTCACGTATAAAAATGAGTTGTTCTTCCCTGTGAAGTAACGCTTCAATGGTCATTCCCTGTTGTTGCTCGTGGGCAAGCTGTTGGCTGATCTGGTCGTAATTTTTTTCTTGAGTCGTGATTTCTGCTTTTATAGCGTCTTCTTCATGTCTTGCCTTGGCGAGTTGTTCCTGAGCCAGATTTTCCAGACGTTTACGTAGATGCAGTACAGTATCAAGCTGGAAGGGTTTCATGGTCTGTTATAAATCGTCTTTTCTACGGTTTTGTTGTGGTTTTTTTTCGTTTTTTCTGTCTGACAGGATCGTGCCCAGTTGTTCGAGGGTGGCTGCAAACGGTGTTGTTTCATCGAAGCGTTGTTGCAGAAAACTGTTGATACGATCTATTTTGGTGATCGCATAATCAATTTTTGGATTTGATCCTTTGGCATAGGCACCAATGTTTATCAGGTCTTCGGCTTCGGTGTAGGTGGCCAGAACATTCCGAGCCTTGCCAGCAAGTTCAAGATGCCGTGGAGAAATAATATCCCGCATGACCCGGCTTGCAGAGTTGAGAATGTCAATGGCAGGAAAATGGTTTTTTGCCGCAATGGCTCGAGACAAAACGATATGACCATCAAGGATTGAGCGGACAGAATCTGCCACGGGTTCTGTCATGTCGTCGCCATCTACCAGTACTGTATAGATGCCGGTAATTGAACCCTGATTACGAAAACGACCAGCTCGCTCTAATAGTCGGGGCAAGGTGGCGAATACCGAAGGGGTATAGCCTTTGGTGGTTGGTGGTTCTCCGACAGCAAGCCCAATCTCTCGCATTGCCATTGCAAAACGGGTTACTGAATCCATCATTAACAGGACGTTTTTCTGCTGCTGGCAAAAGTATTCTGCGATGGCTGTGGCAACAAAGGCTCCCCGCATGCGTAACAGCGGAGATTGATCTGAAGTGACCACAACAAGAACAGATCTGGCCATTCCTTCACTGCCAAGATCACGTTCAATAAATTCCCGGACTTCTCTGCCTCGTTCTCCGATTAAGGCGATGACGTTGACATCGGCCTTGGCATAGCGAGACATCATACCGAGTAACACACTTTTGCCAACACCTGAGCCAGCCATGATTCCGAGGCGCTGTCCCATTCCGGCAGTGAGCATTCCGTTGATGGCCCGGATGCCCACGTCAAGAACCTCGGAGATGTTTTGGCGTTGCATTGGATCGGGCGGTGGCCCATAGAGAGCCTTTTCTTCGCTGAGCTGTGGTGGTGGCTTGTCGTCGAGGGGCTGCTCCATACCATCAATGATACGGCCAAGAAGTTCGTTTCCTACTTTGATGGTGGCACTTTCCCGGATGACCCGGATACGGCTTCCAGGGCTGAGACCGCGGATGTCACCAAGGGGCATGAGAAGTCCTTGCTGGTCTCTGAATCCGACAATTTCTGCATAGAGCGGGGGCTGGTTGTTTCCTGGGAGGATTTCGCAGAGGGCACCGATTGAGGCCTGAGGACAGTGGCCTTCGATCATCAGTCCTACGACCCTGGTAACTTTTCCCCAGACGGTAATGGTATCAAGGGATGCAATTGAAGAAGGCGTTTGTAGCATGAGTCTTTTATTCCTCGCTGCGTTGTAGCTCTTTGCGGATGATCTCTAGTTGGCTGGCAATGGTGGCATCTACAGTGCAGGTGTCTGCTTCAAGATGGCAGCCGCCTTGGGCAATACGAGCATCTGCCTTGAAGAAAACATGGGTGAGTGCATTGATTCCCGGAATCAATTCGGCAGCGTTTTTTTCTAGAATATCATAGTCGTGGGGATTGACCCTAATCTCAATAGTATCGGCTTTCAAAGCTCTGGACAGGGCTTCTTCGACAGTACGGACCATGGTTTTGTCTTGTTCGGCAATGGATTGATGGATGACTTTTTCAGCGATGGCCATCACCAGGTCACAGAGTTCTGTTTTGGATTTACCAAGCAGGGTCTCTCGCAATTCTTCAAGTTGACCACAGAGGAGCCTGAGGGTTGTCACTGTTGCGTGAAATTCGGCTTCGGCCTGGTGTTGTCCTTCAGAGAAGCCTTGTTGTCGAGCCTCTGCGGTGAGCCGTGCGACCTCTTCTTTTGGAATGCCCGTTTCAACAGGTTCGGGTTGTGATGTCTCCTCAGGTACAGAAGTGGCGACGGGTGGTTCGGGTTCTGGAGTAACAGGTGGCGGGGGAGGAAACTCTTCTTTTGGAAGTTGAGGTTCCTGAGGTACGGTGCTTTCAATGAGGGGCTTTGGCTCAAAGATTACCTCGGAGGTTTTATATACCTTAGACAAGCTCATCGTCGCCTCCGGAACCAAGAACTAATTTTCCTTCTTCTTCAAGTTTCATCGCAATTTTGACAATGGATTGCTGCGTCATCTCAACTTCAGAGAGTCGTACCGGTCCCATGGCTTCGAGATCATCTTGGATCATCTCGGCGGCACGTTTTGAGATATTAGCAAAAATTTTCTCTTGTAAGGGGTCTGATGCGGTTTTTAATGCCAGAGTGAGAGCATCATTACTTATTTCGCGGAGAATCATTTGTAAAGAGCTATTGTCAAGACTGATAAGATTCTCGAAGGTAAACATCCGCTTGCGAATTTCTTCAGCCATTTCTGGGTCATTTTCTTCGATATTGTCGAGAATGTCGTTGCCCATGCTTCCCTTGAGATTGTCAAGAAGATCAACAACCTTGTCAATACCACCAACTTTGCGTTGTTCTTTTCCGGCAACAAGGCCAATTTCACGATGCAGGGCATTATCGATTCGACTGATAACCTCGGGAGAAACCTTTTCAAGAGTGGCAATGCGATAGACCACCTTTGCCTTTGTTTTTTCTGGTAAAAAGGAAAGAATCTGTGAGGCGTGTTCAATGGCCTGGGTTGAGAGTACCAGAGCAATGGTCTGGGGATGTTCTTTTTCAAGAAATCCAGCGACCATTTCTGCGGACATATTGCCGATGGTTTCCAGAGATTTTGTCTCAATGCCGCATAAAAAATGGTCGAGAAGCGTTTCCATTCGATCATGACCACTAATATTGGTGATGGCCTTTTGAGCGAAGTCTTTTCCTTTGATAAAGAGTCCTGAATACTCGGCCTCAGCATCAAAGTAGCACTTGATGGCCTCTTTCTGAAGAGCCTGGGGCACATGCTCAATGGTTGCCATATGTTTGACTAGGCGATGTACTTCACTATCAGAGAGTCCTTCAAAGATTTTGGCACTGGTGTGTTCGCCGAGGCAGAGGAGCAATATTGCTGCCTTGTTTATTCCGCTAAGTGTTGATGCTGCCATGATTGCTATCCTTCTGCAAGCCAGTTTTTGATAATGAATGTGGCCTGGGTTGGGTTTTTATTGATGTTCTTTCTCAGCGATAAGAGTTGTTCTTCAGGAGGGCTGTTTTTTATTTCTTCCAAGGTACTGGGCTGCTGTTCTGCCTTGACAGCTTCGTATTGAAGGCGTTGCATTTCTTCGACGCTTTTATAGTGTTCTGTCACTTCGGTACGCATGGTTTTGAGAAGAGGCCTGATGAGAAGCAGATAAATAAACAACGCTGCAATGGGAATCAAGGCTATTTTTAATAGCGGAATATATTGATAGATGGCCTGTGCCGTTGTGGTACTTTGGTCCTGTTCTGCTTTCGGCGGGTCAATAAACGGCATGGAAACGATGCTGATTTTGTCGCCACGGTCGGCAACGAATCCGATGGCCGTTGCGACCATTTCCTTGATGTCAGTAAGTTCCTGGTCGCTGTGGCTGCGTAATGTTACCTTGCCGCTTTTGGGGTCTTTTTCTGCCTTATGGGCTACCAGCACTGAAACTGAAAGTTTGCTGATAGTGCCAATGGGGTTGACGATTTTGGCGATTGTTTTGCTGATTTCGTAATTTGTAATTCGTGAGCTACTGTTCTTTTCTGGTGTTGTGCTTTGGGTTGTGGCGAGGTTTCCCTCAAGATTGGACTGCACTCCGGGAATTCCGCCGCTTCCATTGCTTGTTGCTGATTGGGTGGTGATCTGTTCGCTGCGTATTACCGGCTCTTCTGCATCAAAGAGTTCCTGGGTTTTTTCGACTTTGGCAAAATTGAGGGTTGCAGAGACCCGAACCATTGCTTTGCCCTGACCCATGGTTTTGTTAAGCAGCGTCTGGGCTTGAGATTCAAGACGACTTTCCAGCTCTCGTTGGAAGCGAAGCATGTTGACAGAGAGCATCTGTTCGTCTGTGTTTGTTTGTTTGGTTTTCAGAACCACGCCGTTTGAATCAATGACCTTGACATTCTCTGGTTTTAGGCCTGCAACTGAACCTGCTACCAAGTGGACAATGCCTTTCACCTGGGAGTTGTCAAGGGCACGTCCTTGACCCAGAGTAATGATAACCGAAGCGGTGGCCTCTTTTTGTTGTTCCTTAAAAAGTCTTTTTTCAGGGAGTGCTACATGGACCCTGGCAGCTTCAACGGGATCCAGACTGGTGATAGTTCGGGCAAGTTCACCCTGTAATGCTCTGGTATAATTTACCTTCTGGACATAGTCTGTAAGGGCGAAACTTTGTTTGTCGAAGATTTCGAAACCGACACCTCCACCGCTGGGGAGTCCTCCGGCAGCAAGATCAAGGCGAGCCTCATAAAGTTTATCTGCCGGAATCCAGATGTTTTTTCCCCCATTTTCAAGATGGTATGGGATGCGTTGTCCACGGAGCCAGTTTACAACCGATGAGGCATCTGTTTCGGTGAGGTTGGCATAGAGGAGTTGGTGGTCTGCGACTCGTGACTGGATGATGAGGACAAGAAAGAGTCCAAGGGTTACAGCGAGAACGGCCGCAGCCATGAGTTTACGACGTAGAGGCCATTGTTTTAAGAGCTGCCATAGCGTTTTCTTTTCCACTTGGGTTTGCGGAGTTGCTGTTGGGGCTGTGGTGGTTTGTTGTACGGTTGCTTCCATGGGTCTTCCTTAGAAAGGCTTGTTGACGGAACCTCGGATAAGTAGTGATTGCTTCTCCCAATGGTTTTGCAACCATCTTTTGGGCAAATCTTTATCGTCGTATGTCTTTATCGTGTTTGGCAAATTTGTTGTATGAAGTTCCTTGTGCCAAAATGTTGACTTTGGGTTTGTCGTATGGTGCCTTGGTTTCCTGTTGGCGTCTTACTGATCAAAAGCTGTTATAAAAACAAGAAAATGAACGTCTCCCGGTAATAAGGAAAAATCCTCAATAATTAGGACTCTTTCCTGTTTTCGGGGTTAAACCTGGAGTCGCATGATTTCTTCATAGGCCTGCTGGGCTTTGTTGCGTAGTTGAACCAGCATACGCAGTGAGATATCTGCCTGTTCTACTGCGATCATTACCTCGTGGAGGTTTTCCGCATTGCCGGTCTGCAAATCTTGAATTGCCTGTTCTCCGTGAGCCTGGGACTCGTTCACCTGCTGTATGGTCTCTTGAAGTAGGCTGCCAAAGGCATTGCTGGCCTGTGAAACCTGGCTGGTATCTGGTTGTTTTAAAGGCAGAACCGAACCCTGAGAAGGCATGACGGGATATTTGATGCTCACCATATTATCCTCCTATTTCAAGGGCTTTCAGAGCCATACGTTTTGCTGATTTGATGGCTGTCGCATTTGCCTGATATGCTCTGGTGGCATTCATCATGTCCACGGTTTCTTTGAGCACGTTGATATTTGGCATTGCGACATAGCCGTCTTCGTTGGCATCGGGATGACCAGGGTCATAGACTTGTTGTGGCGGTGTGTTGTCTTCGATAATTTTCGTTACTTCAACACCCTGAACAGAAACCCGTGCCTGGTCAGCAAGATGTTCTGCAAAGGTGACAGGTTTGGCTTCAAAATAGACCGACTTTCTTTTGTACGGGCCGCCTTCTGGAGTGGATGTGGTTTCAATATTTGCCAGATTGGAGCTTATGGTATCAAGGCGAATCCTTTGAGCCCGGAGTGCAGAGCTGCTTATTTTAAAGGTGGTAAAAAGTTCCATGATCGTTGTCCCGTTTCTTGGGTTCGGTGTTATTGGCCACCGCTGATACTGTATTTCAGCATTGCCATTTTCTTCTTCAATAATTGTGCCGAGGCTTCGTATAAAATTTGATTTTCAGAAAGAGCCATCATCTCAGCATCAATTTTTACGCCGTTTTTATCTCCGATTCCGGTGCTATCCGGGGTGATATGCACGGTTCCCTGAACATCCTCAATTGTCGTGGCACCAAGTCCAAGATGGCCGGGATGGGATTGGGCCAGTGGCATCGATTCTTTTGCCTTGACTGCCGTCTTTAATGCATTTTCAAATTCAAATTTTGCAGGGGAGTATCCCGGAGTTTCTGCATTGGCAATGTTGGATGCGATAACGTGCTGGTTTTGTGATCTGAGATCAAGAACTTTTGCTAACAGAGCCATATTGTCGTCAAACGGAGAGCGGAGTTTCATCGTGGATTCCTGTGTTATGGGTTGTTAATGGTCGCATCGATAGCCTTGTTGATGTCCATAATTTTCAAGGTTTTATCGGCATATCTCGTCCATGGGGAATTGGTGTTTGTGACGGTGATTTTTTTAAGATAGTCACGGCTTGCTTCAAGATCTCCTTCGGCTTCGGCAATTTCAGCAAGGCGGTATAACGCCTGTTCGGCATGGAATTTTTTTTCGATAAGTGTTGCAAAAATTTCTTTAGCCTGTGGTATGTCTTTGTTTTGAAATGAAGCTTCTGCAAGCATCAGCAGTTCCTGGTTGCCAAGACGTTCTTGTGCAATGCTCTTGAGAAGTTTTGCTGCTTTCGCAAACTCATTGGCTGTATAGGCTCTTGAGGCCGCAAAGAGAATACCTTTCTGATCTTTGGGAGAGATATTTGATAAAAGCTCTGTTACTTTGTCGTTTTTCCCCAGAAACGTCAGGGCATTGAGTCGAAGATGCAATATCTCTGTGCGGTGTTTTCCTGTCGGGTAGAGATAGGCATATTGGGATGCATAGTCATCGACCATATAATATTTCCCCTGGTTGAAGATGGCTTGAACCAGCATCAGGAAATAGTCTTCTTTTTTGTCTTCGTCCGCAATATTGTAGAGATAAAGATATACTTTTTCTGCTTCATGATCGAGGTACGAGTTGGAGAATGCCTTGGCAATGCTGGGGAATATGTCTTTACTCAGCCACTCTTTTTCGAAAAAATTCTTATATTGCCTGGCAAGGGTAAGGGCTTTGATATAGTGCTTTTGGTCAACAAGGCGTTGCAGCTCGCCGGGAAGAATGGTGAGCAATAGAGCCGTGGTTTCTTGCTTGAGTGGTCCTGTTCTGAATTCACGGCGCAGCTTTTGTAACACTGGCAAGGCTTTTTCGGAATTTCCTAAAAGATACCAGACAACGGCCTCTTTCAAATAGCATTCTTCGCGAATATCTTTCCATGGGGCATGTTTGGCCAGTGCCTGATAGTACACGGTTGCCTTTTCGCCCCATTTGGGGTCATTACAGAATTTAAGATCATTTTTCCTGATAGCTGCCCGAAAACTTCCCTTGGTTCCCTGGTAGGTGTCTTCGATGCTGGTAAATAAAGGGCTTCGGTCTTTTGTTTTTGTGTCAGTTTTAATGGTTGTTATTGCTGCGAGATAGGCAGCAAGAGCTCTGTTTTGAGAATCCTTTACCTGGGGGATGAGCTGCTGGTAGCACTGGTGAGCCTGATGATATTTTTTAAGCTTAAAGAGCGAGGTGCAATTTCCGGCTAGAGAATGAGGAGATTTGTGAAGCAGTGTTTCCGGGATGGATTGGTAGGTAATATGTGCCGGAATATATTTATCTGCTGCATAAAGATAATCAGCTCCTCGCATCTCAATAAAGGGGTAGATCTCTGTAGGGATCGGGATCTCTTTTCTGTTCAGAAGTTCCTGAACTTTTTTCAGGTTTTTGGTGGCAAGACCAGTTTCAATACGGAGGAGATGCAGGTAGGCTGCAAGCGTACTGTTTTGTGGTATGCTGGTGGCAAATTCTGTTGCTTCGGCCAGGGCGAGAAATGGATCATTATAGCGAGCTGTTGTGTATATGATGAGGTATTTGGCCCAGAAACCAATGAGTTCCTCGGGATAGGTCTCAGCGAGAAGGTAAAATTGTTTGTAGGCATCAATCCAGTCTCCATTTCTAAGCAGTGCTTCTCCGTAGGTAAGGGCTAATAGCTTTTTCTCATTAGGATTTGGGGTGGTGTTTATTTGGGCGAGCAGGTTTTGCTGGAGTGTCGTCCAGGGAGTGGCGTTTTTTTGCCCTTGTGTTGGATTTTTGCTGAGAAGGTTGAGAATTTTTTCGGAGACTGTGTTGTTGGGGAATTGAGTAAGCACAGGAAAATCGGGCAGAGTATAGTGGACTGGAATATCCAGAGTTATTTCTGGTTGATACTGCTTGAGAAAAGACTTCCAGTTCGGGGCATAGGCAGAATTGTGTAAAGGACTGGTGTAAGCGGTTCGTGAGTCACGAAGCACAGTGAGTCCTTGTAATTTTTGAGAAAAGTCTTGATAGGTCGTGCTGTATTCATTGCCAATGACAATTTCAAGTGCCAGTTGATTGGCTGCAGCGGCGGCAAGATGCACTTTTTGTGGTGGATAGCGCAGAAATATTGAGAGAATTGTCGAGGTGTCATGAGTATTGATAAGGTATTTGACGATGCGTCCATCTGTTGTCAAAAGACGGAAATTAGCATCTTTGACGGTTTCTGCAAAAATGAGATTGATTCGTTTTCCAGAGATTTCATGGCTATATTTGGGAACCTGGTCAAAAGTAATAAATATCTGACTCAGGTCGTTGTTGTCTAACCTGTTCATCCGCAGCATTGTCGCAGCGGCATAAACGTCTGTCGCCCAAAAGAAGGCCAGGCTGAATATGATTAGAGGTATGTTCTTCATAGCATTGTGGAGTAATATATTCATTTCTTAAAGCAAAATTCATTCCAGAAATTCTTTGACATCTTGTGTTCTAAAGAATGTATCGGCGATTTGACAGAGAGGGTTTATCGAAGAGTTTTTTAAACGCCATAGAATGTCTTGAAAAATGTGCTTTTGTCGTGCTGCCGCCTTGTCTTTAGGTATCAAGATGGGTAATGCTGTGCAAAGAATTTTTGTAGGGCTTTGATATTGTTTTGGATTTTTTAATATTTATTTCGCAGGAAGAGGTATTTTTTGTTCATATTTGATTTTTTTAAGGATTTTTTGGTAATATCGTTGCGTATGCTATGTTGTAAGAAAGAAGGCTGTCATTGCTTGTGAAGATGAAAGCAGAAGCACTCTGAATTGTTTTATAAACCAGAAAATAACGAGTGAGAGGAGAATGAAATAATGGGAAAAAATGTGTTATTAGTCGATGATTCTTCGACGATGAGAAAGATTGTGAGTCGCTCCCTGCGTCAAGCGGGCATTGAGTTTGACAAGATTTATGAGGCGAGTGATGGTCTTGAGGCTCTTGACGTTTTGCAAAAAGAGTCTGTTGATCTGGTGCTTAGTGATATCAATATGCCGAATATGGATGGAATTTCTTTTTTGCGTGAGAAGGCAGGACGTGATGCGATCAAGGACATTCCGGTCTTTATGATTTCGACAGAAACAGGTGATGATATTATTGGCGAAGCAAAATCTCTCGGAGCTATCGGGGCGATTAAGAAGCCCTTTACTGCGGATACCGTTAACGAGGTGCTTGGACCTTTTCTGTAAAGAGTCTTTTGGGGTGAATAAAACAGAAAAGAACGAAATCGTTTCTTGATGACCACCCTTTTGTGCAAGAAGGGGGGCGTTGTGTTGCAAGGGAGGCAGTATGCCGAATGGTGAGAAAAACATAACACCAGAGAAATATATTATAGATGCGACCGGGGAAATCTTTTCTACAATGTTGATGATGGAGGTGCATGCTGATGTGATTGCCGATCCTGACTCGGTGGAGATGCATTCTGATATTTTGAGTATTATCGGACTTGGTGGTGCGCTTCGGGGTATGGTGGCAATTCATTGTCCTGCAGAGACCGCCAAGAAGATTACCGCATTTTTCCTCGATATGGAGATCACAGAGCTTGATGATGATGTCAAGGATGCAATTGGGGAAATTGCCAATATGGTCGCTGGAGGTCTAAAAACTTTCTTTGCTGAAGCGGGTATCAATACCGAGCTGGCATTGCCGAGTTCCGTCGTTGGCCATGCTATCAAGGTACGAGGTTATCCTGGAGTACAGCGCTGTGTGGTGAGCTTCACCTGTGATGCCGGGCCATTTTGGGTTGAATTGTTATATGTTATCTCTTGATTTCAGGTTTCCTTTTTGCAGGTAAATATTTCCAGAGAAGAGGTCGATACGAGAAGGAAAAGAGAATGAATTTTTTCTCTTTTCTAGGAGCGACTTCTTCTTTTTGTATTGATTTCTCGTTGTTTTGTGTTGTGTCTGAAATTGTGAGTGCGGCATAAATTTTTATTGGATAATGCGGTATGGATGAAAAAAAACGGGTCGATCATATCCTTGATGTCGTAAAAGATCGTCTCAAGGAAGAGGTAGGGCTTTTGCTCGGCACGGAGTTGTCCGTATCTGCGTCTGCATCCCGGATTGTTTCTAAAGAGCAGTTTCTCGATGACCTTTCTGGCAAGCATATCTTTGCCAAGGTAGATCTCTTAGGAGAACTTGAGGGATTGGCGGGGCTTGTTGTTGGGATTAAGGCTGCCATATATCTTGGCGGCACGTTGATTATGTTGCCGCAAAATGAGTTGGAGAAGTTTGTTCAAGAGGAGGATTATTCGGAAGATCTTGCCGATTCCTATGGTGAAATAGCAAATATTATTGTTGGGGTATATACGAAAACCTTTGAAGAGATGTACCCCAGGGAGTTTCGTTTTATTCGTAAAGAGCAGGAACTTTTGATTCCGACAAAAATAGATGTTTCCAGTGCCGAGCCGTTTCCAGATGATACCTATTATTTGGTGAAGAATACCCTGGCTTTGGGTGAGAATGAGTTGGGAGAGCTTTCTTTTCTGTTGCCTGCTGCGTTGTTTGGATTGCTTGATGCGGAGGCCGATGCAGACTCTGTGCAAACTGTGGCTCAAGACGTGGAGACCTCTGGCGAGCAAACCGCTTCTGCTACCACTGTCTCTGACGATCAGCGGCCTGTGTCATCTGGTACAGATCCTCGACAACTGGAAAAACAAAAACGCCGTATTGATAAGGTGCTTGTTGAATGCGGGCTGCGTATGCAGTCCGAGATCGGTGCGTTACTTGGTTCCGAGATTACTCTTGAAAATCTGGATAATAAATTTATTGATAAGGAGACCTTTTTTCTCGAGGAAGTTACTGGCAAGCAGGTTTTGGCCAATATGGATGTGGTTGGAGATGTCGAAGGTAAGGGCTTTTTCGTCATTAGTCTTCACGATGCGATCTATACAGGGGGGCTTCTTATTATGCTGCCTGAATCCGAATTGGAGAAGATGGTTGCAGAGGAAGATTTCTCTGAGGATATCGCCGATGCTTACGGAGAGATAGCCAATATTGTCTCTGGCGGCTATACCGGGGTGTTTGAAGAGCAGTATGCCAAGAAATTGCACTTTATCCGTAAAGAGGTCTATTCAGTTGTACCTCTCAAGGTTGCTTCCGAAGACGATACCTCAGTGCCGGATCTCGGTTATTATGTCAGCAGTATGACGCTGCATGTCGCCGGTGAGCAGCGAGGCAGGGTGCATATGCTCATTCCGGCAGAGTTGTTAGGGCTTGAAATGCCAGAGGAGGCAGGGGTTGAGCCTGCGATGGCTGCCCAGGCTTCTGTGCCGCAACCAGAGAAGCGAGAGCCATTGCCGGAATCTTCGGCGATTCCGGCTGCCGAGAATATCTCCTTTCAACCTGCGGATATTTTGCTGGTAAGTGATGATGACCAGGTTGCAGAGCTTGTTGGCCAGGGTGCCACTGCAAAAGGTCTTTCGGTGCGTCGTGTTTCTGTTACCGAGGATGTTCGGGCCGCACTTACTCCTGAGGTTAAAGCTATTTATCTGGTGATGCGTGAAGTAACAGAACAGGCTTTTGGTGTGGCTATTACCCTGCGAGGCGTATCGACCTTGCCGTTGGTTGCTGCCGGGCCGGAATGGACTCGCAGCAAGGTTATCCGGGCTGTGAAATATGGGGTTTCAGATATCCTTCTTACTCCAGCAACGGTTGATCATGTTTCTGAAAATCTTGAGAAGCACCTGCAGCGCAAGGCTGCCTGAGTCTATGTATTTTTTGTGATTGCCTATTTTTGACGCTTTGTTGGGGTGATGAAGTACCAGACAGCCTCAAGCATAAATAAGCGTAGCTGTTACGTCTTACTCTTTCCACAAGAGGTCATTTAAGGCCTTTTTCTTCATCTTTTCCAGGAGCGTTGTCCGTTTCAGACCCAATATCTGTGCGGCTTCTTTTTTGTTACCGGCCGAGCGTTTCATGGCCTGGATGATGAGTTCTGTTTCAAAATCGCTGATTAAGGTTTTGAAATCTATTTGGCCATTACTCCAGTTAATATCTGGAAGGGAGGTGTTTTGTTGCGGGCTTGGATTCTCGGGAGCTGAGGTCGAGTCGGCAATGTTTTTGATCTGTTCCCGCATCTCGATGAATTTTTCCGGGAGATTTTCAAATTGTACTGTTGTCCCGCAGTAGAGAATGGACATATGCTGTACCAGATTTTCAAGCTCGCGGACATTTCCCCGCCATGGGTAATGGAGCAGTGCGGTCATTGCCTCGGGCGTGAAGGTGAAAGGCTCTCTTTTGCGCTGTACTGTATATTTCTCAATAAAATTTTCAATGAGTAGAGGAATGTCTTCGTGACGTTTCTTCAGAGGAGGAATGGTCACTGGAATTACCGAAAGCCGGTAGAATAAATCTTCACGAAACAGACCCTCGCTGACCAGCTGTTCAAGGTTGCGATGGGTTGCTGCGAGGATTCGAGTATCTACTGGGCGTGCCTTGAGGGCACCGACTGGTTCAAATTCTTTTTCCTGAAGAACACGCAGCAGCTTTGCCTGAAGGGCTGGTTTCATATCGCCAATTTCATCAAGGAAAAGGGTTCCCTGATCGGCATACTGGATGCGGCCAATCTTGTTCGATGTTGCCCCGGTAAAGGCTCCCTTGGCGTAGCCAAAGAGTTCGCTTTCTAAAAGGTCATCGGGAATGGCGGCGCAGTTGACCGGGACAAAGTTTTTTTCTTTTCGGGCACTTTGTAAATGAATTGCCTTGGCGACCATTTCTTTTCCGGTGCCTGATTCTCCCTGAATCAGTACTGTTGCAGTATCATCGCTGGCAATTTTATCGATGAGATCAAAGAGCCGGGTCATGGGGTGGCTGGCTCCGATCATGCCGTGGAATGGTTGCTGGATATGTTTCATGAGAATGAGTCGTGTATGAGATCGGCGAGTTTTGATGAGGTGTATTGCATGTAAGGATTTAATAATCGTCAGGTTATTTTTGCATAACCTTGACGGCCAGTAATGGCGATGTCTCGGTTAAAAGGTTGAAGCCTTTTTCTATTAAGGTAAGCATAATGCAGAGTTCATCGGCGAGTGAAATGAGTCCGGTGAAACACCTTGTGTAAGTGATATATTTGTTATTAGCATTTTTTGTTATTATTCAAGGAAATAATTTTGCGTGAAGGTATTGCAATGATTTTCTTTTTTGATAATTTTTCACGTTTTAGAATATCTTGAAAAATAGCATCCATATCGTGGTTATGCTCTGCGGCATATAAGTCTCTTTGTCTTCTTGTTTCTTTTACAATAGGATCATTCCACATTTTTAACCTCTGTTAATTCCGATGGAGTGCAAATGATTGTTGGTTCAAGACCATATAAACGACAAGTTTTGTTGATTTTAGGATACATTGTAGCATTCGCAATATGAGTACAATTCCAAGTAAGAAAATATTCTATTCCGTTTGTTACAGCAACAGCGATGTGAAATGCATCAATTTTTGCTTTAGCAGGTAAAGCTCCTTCAGTAATAAATTTATGTGCTAGAACTCTGGCCCCTTCTGTTACTTTTAATTGTGTTAATTCTTTAAGAGCGGCGAGACGACGTTTTGCTGCATTTTTATCGCCACGAGTAGCTTCAACAATAACAAATTCTGAGATATATAATTCAAAATTTTCTCTCTGCTTTTTCCACCATTCTGTAGTTATATTTTGACAAGCGGCTACTCTTAAATTATTACTGAGCCGAGCAGTAAGATAACTAATAATAGAAGTTTCAATATACACGGTAGGTTTCATAGTGGTAATAAACCTATTAGGGAACAACTTTCAATATTCTATTTCGCATGTTTAATTTTTTTTACCACTTTTTAAGTGGATATAGCTCATGTGTTTTGCCAGAATTGAGAGTTCATCAACAGTCAAGGTATCATGCTCAGATTGACAAGAAAGTCTCTGCTGGTTTCTTCGGTTTCTGAGAGTTTTGTGTGTATCATCCTGTGATTTATAGTATGTTGCCCTGTGTCTGGAAAAATATCCAGTGTCTGAATTTTGACATCTGTTCTTTGCCCAGAATAGCACATGATATCGGGAAAAGCCATGGTGCTTTTTTCATAATCTGTCTTTTTTGTGGTAAAGGGGAGGAACTGTTTCTGAGGGTGTCAAAAAATAATCATCAGCATTGAAAAGACCTCTTTGCATGGCCTTTTCAGCAAGAGCATAGCAGAGCTGTGGAGAAAGAAAGATAATGTTCAGGAAGAAGAGTAAGAAAACGCTGCGTTATGTTCTTTTGTGTCTTTCTTTGTTATGGCTGCCCCATTCTGTATGGGCTGCTGGTGCAGTATTTGAGGGCTATGTCGTTAAGGTGCTTGATGGTGATTCGTTGTTGGTTCGTTCTGGCAGCAAAACCAGAGAGGTACGTCTTTGGGGGATTGATTGCCCGGAATATCGGCAGCCGTATGCTGAAAAGGCACGACAACTCAGTAAGAAATTAGTATTGAAGAAGAAGGTAAAAGTTCAGGTTCAGGGGAAAGATCGCTATTCGAGATATTTGGGTATAGTTTCCCAAAATGGTGTCAATCTGAATTATCAGCTTGTTAAGAGCGGGGCAGCCTGGGTTTATCGGAAATATTGTAGCAAAGCTGTTTGCAAACGCTGGAAGAGTGCAGAGAAAAAAGCGCAGCGTAACAAGATTGGCCTGTGGCGTAAGGGGAAGGCGATACCCCCGTGGACGTGGCGGCATCGCAAACATTGATGGTGTGTTATGGTTCGTATCCCGCTGGCGGAGTGAGAACTAATTATAGTAACGAAGGAGAATTCATGAAGCGTGGTTATATTCTGAGCGTTATTCTTGGTGGTGTTTTTTTCTGGGGTACCTTGTATGCGGGTGAACAGGAAGGGAGTGATACTGTTTCTGAAAGTGTTGCGGTTTCGCAAGAGGCCGTGACTATGCAGGCAGATTTACAGAAAGAGTCATTACCACAGGGAAAGGATGACGTTCTTGAAGTATTGGTAAAAAAAGTTTTAAAAAATAAAAAATGCTACGGCTGTAATCTCGCCGGAGCCGACTTCTCGGGGCATAATCTGAATGATGCTGATTTAGAAGGCGCCAATTTGAGTCATTGTTCTTTTCAGAATACGAGGTTGAAAAATGCCAATTTAAAAGGAACCGATTTGTCTGGTTCTAATATGCAGGGTGCTGATCTGCGCCGTGCTGATTTGTATAGGGCGAACCTCTCTGATGCCGATCTTACCGGAGCAGATCTCGAAGAAACTATTTTTGATGATACCGTGCTCCATGGTGTTATGGGCTTGAATCAACAGAATATTTTTCTCGAAGAGGATTCGTAAGAAAATATAACGATTCAACGCAGTCTTATAGTTCTTCGAGTGAAGCCAGAATTTGCGATACTTTGGTAATACGGACGGTTTCTTGAATGGTTGTGTTGTTTACAATGCTTTCAATTTGTTCCAGAGTGTTTTGCAGGGTGGTCGCTCTCAGTTCAAGATTCTGGATTGTTGTTGATGCTTCGTTTTCTGTGGTTTCTAACGCATCTCCGATGTCTTGGGCGGTACGCATCAGGCTTTTGAGAGTTGTTATTTTTTCAATGCGCAGCAGTAACTCTTCAACATTAACTGGTTTTTCAAGATAGTCTGCTGCGCCTTTTTTCATTGCGGCTACTGCGGAGTCTATTGACGAATGCGCCGTGATGAGCAAAACTTCTGATCCTGGATGAAGCCTTTTACTGATTTCAAGTAAAGCCAGCCCGTCAATTGTACCGGGCATCTTCAGGTCAGTGATGACCACATCAAAAGAGGTACTGGCGAGGAGTGTCGCTGCTTGCTCCCCGTCTGCAACTGTGGTGACGTGGTGTTCTGCTTTTTTGAGCCGACTTTCCAATAATTTTCTTACGACTGGATCGTCATCAGCCACAAGGATTGAGAGATGTAGCATTTGTTTTCTCCGTAATTATTTTTTCTGGTAGAAAATGGAACGTAAATGTCTTTTTGGGGTAAATTGTGGACAAACCCCGGTCAGCGATTCTGTGGAGCCAATAATTAAAAAACCATCATCGGTCAGGGTATTTGCGATTTTATTAAAGAGCTTTTTCCTGTCTTCCATGGTGAAGTAGATAGCCACATTTCGACAAAAGATAATATCGAATTTCCCAAGAGAGGTAAATGGCTGTATTAAGTTCATCTTCCTGAAGCTGACCATGGCGCGAATGTCATCATTAATCTTCCATGAATTTCCGAAGAGTCTGAAATATTTTTGTAAGAGTCTACGATCAAGACCGCGTTCTATTTCAAATTTATTATATTTTCCGTAGGCGGCCTGGGCAATGGCAGCATCTGAGATATCGGTACCAAGGAGCGAGATATTGAATCGTGATTGGTTTCCGAGAAGTTCTCGTATTGTGATAGCGATGGAGTAGAGCTCCTGACCTGTAGATGCCGCAGCACTCCAGATGCGAAGAGGTACTCTTGCCGAAGAGGACGACGAGCGGGCATCAATGATTTCCGGGAGGATTTTATGTTTGAGCAGTTCAAAGGGATTTTTATCCCGAAAAAATAAGGTCTCATTGGTGCTGATGGCATCAATGATGGCCTGCTCGATTTTTTTGCTTGGGTCTGCTTTTGCCTTGCTATAGAGTTCCTGGTAGGTCGTGCAGCCATAATTTTTTGCCAGAGAGCTGAGTCGGGTTTCTACAAGATATGACTTGGATTGATCCAGATGTATCCCAGAAACGTCGTGGACGTAGCGAGCAATGGTTGTCAGTTCCGCAGGGGTTATCTTGAGCATGGTATTGATGCAGACCTATTGTATTTGCAAGGTTTTTATTATTTCATTGGCGATACTGTTGAGCGGAGCGATAACATCAGCGTAGCCAAGTTCTATAGGAGCCTTTGGCATGCCATAAACCACGCAGCTTGCCTCATTTTGGGCGATAATATGGGTACCTTTTTCTTTGAGTATGCCAAGTCCCAGTGTTCCATCCGATCCCATTCCGGTCATAATAACTGCGGTGGCTCTGCCGACGTAATAATCGCCAATGGAACGGAATAAATAATCTACCGATGGCCTGCAGGAATTTTCCGGTGGGTCGTTGGTAATCTGAATGAGTCTGTTTTGCCCATCAGCCGCTGCTACCAGCCGCATTTGTTTGCCACCTGGAGCAATATAGACGGTATTGGCCTGTACGGGTTCTCGATCTGTGGCCTCTTTGACTCGAAGAGCACATTTCTTGTTGAGGCTGGCGGCAAGGGATTTGGTAAAAATCGGCGGCATATGTTGTACAATGAGAATGGGTACACCAATATTTCCTGGGAGTTGTGGCAATACCTGATCCAGAGCCTTGGGACCCCCGGTAGAGACCCCAATCGCCACGATCCCGGGTTTTTTCTTTGGCACCGTGGAGGGTATTGTTTTGCTGAGAGGACGTATTTGAGGTGTAATGGTTCTCTTTGGCAGAGTGTTTTGCTGCGGATTTGTGATGCGTTGAGAGCGGGCATAGGCTCGGAGCATGGGTTCTAGAGCTTGGCGGATTTCTCGTTTTCCCGCAGCAAGATTCTGGGCATTTTGTGGTTTCAGGATGAAATCAAAGGCACCCAGAGACAAAGCCTGCATGGTTATTTCACTATGCTCTGAAGTGAGAGTAGAGAGCATGATTACCCCAATATTGGGGTGGCTTTTTTTCAGCTTTTCTAGGGTTTCCAGTCCATTCATCACTGGCATTTCGATATCGAGAGTCAGGATATCCGGGCGGAGTTGCTCGACCTTAGCCAGGGCAATCTTGCCGTTATGGGCAACACCTGCCAACTCGACTCCGGGAATTTCTTCGATGACATCGGAGATAATTTTACGGTAAACGACGGTGTCATCGACGGCAAGAACCCGTAGCTTTTTCATTGAAATCATTGCTAATTATTCCTCAATACGTAAGACTTTATCGATATCGAGAATACCAATGAGTTTGGTGTCTGTTTTATAGACGCCGGTGAAGAAATCGCCTTGGATGCCGCTCATATTGGCTGGAGCAGGTTCCAGTTTTTCCATATCTGCCGGAACCACATCCCCAATTCTTTTGACGAGTAAGCCGACATATCCTCCTGGAGCGTTGACAATGATGTTGCGTGGATCAGCAGTGGTGTCTGTTTTTCCAAGACCGACTTTCTGACCTAGATCAATGATGGTTACAATCTGGCCACGAAGATTCAAGATTCCCAGAACGTAATCAGGGGCTTGAGGAACCGTGGTCATTTGTAAGAGTTTGTTGATTTCCTGTACTTTCAGAATATCCATGCCGCAGAGGGCTTCGCCGACATAAAATGTTGCCAGTTCAACTATTTTGTGACCAGAAGTTTTAGGGAGGGTCTGTTGGTTGTTTGTTGTCATAGCTATTTATGGTGTCCGATGGTTGGAAGAGTCAAGGAAGATTTGGCCTGGAAAATTGTTTTTTGAGAGCCGATCTTCTGTTTCATGTTTTGTTCTCTCTTTGCGGGACTTCTCTTTGTCTGGAAACAAGAGTGTTCGTTCCGTAATAATAGTGGATATATTATTTACTGGCCTGCATATATTTATGAACGCTTTCCATCAAACGTTCCTTGTCGAGTTTAATGTGGTATTCATCGACACCAACGGTCTCGCCTCGGGCAACATCTTCTTCGCCGGCAAGTGTGGTCAATGCAATGACTGGAAGTCCGGTAAAGCGTGGATCGTTTTTGATTTTCTGGGTGAGTTCAAACCCATCCATGCGAGGCATTTCAATATCAGTAACGACCAGTGCGACTCTTTCTGAATTATTTTCAAGAACTTCCCATGCCTCCTGGCCGTCTTCTCCTTCAAGGGTTTCATATCCAGCCTCGGTGAGATATCCCTTGACCTGGTTTCTGAAAAAATTGGAATCTTCAGCGAGTAAGATGGTGGGCAGCACGCCATCGTCATGCTTTTCGATTTCAAAGGTGTTCATGCCTTCAAACCATTCAGGAAAAAGGTTTTGTACCAATTCAAAAATGTTCACCAGCAGCGTGGTGTGGGTATCGATGATGGCTGAACCCATGATGCCAGGCTGTTTCAAGGTGACGTCATCAATTTCCACGGTGGTTTCTATCGCATCGATTGGGCCGATAGCAAGAAGGCCGACATTGCGCCGGGCAACATTAAAGACGATAACTAAAAGATTGTCGTGGTCGGCGATGGGCTGAACCATCGCAACATCGTCAACACGTATCAATGAGAGACTGCCGCCGCGATATTGCATGACCCGTTTTCCACCGAGTTCTTCAACATCTTCGATTTTGATTTTTTCAATACGTTCAACCTGGTTCAGTGGTACCGCAAACTGTTCTTGTTCTGAACTGCGGAAGATGAGTAACGCCTGTTTATCACGTTCCGCCATGATTGCCTCTTCGGCGGAGATTGCCAGTTCTGCGGCTCGGTCGGTGCCGTCAAGAGAGGTCAGATTTGCCATGCGTGCCAGATTGCTGACATCAAGAATGAGAGCGATACGACCATCGCCCATAATTGTGGCTCCCGCATAGCCTTTGCAGTGCTGGAGATGTCTGCCCAGCGGTTTGATGACGATCTCTTCGGAGTCGAGTAACCTGTCAACGACCAGGCCATAACGCATTGATCCGGTGGAGACCACAACGATATTCAATGCGCTGGCAGCTGAAACCCTTCTGTCTTCGGTAGAGCGGGGAAAAAGTTCTTTGTCAGATGAGGGTTCTTCGGAGGTGGCGTGACCGTCGTTGAAAAGTGGCGACTTTTTGCAACGGCGATCACTGAGATGCTGGCGTTGGTCTTTTTTGGTTTCTTGAGTCCTGTCATCCCAGTAGGTATATTCAAGGTCAATGATTTCAGAAAGCCGAATCAATGGTAGCAGGTTGCCACGGAGTCGGACAACTTCGGCATCGCCGACCCGTTCTACCCGATCTTTTACTTGAGTGGCCGGAATACGCAGTAATTCTTCAAGGTTTACCTGGGGGATAGCATAACGCTCTCCGCCGGTCATAATGATCTGGCACGGGATGATGGCCAGGGTGAGCGGTAGTTTGATTGAGATGGTGGTGCCCTGGCCGACCTCGGAAATGATATCGACATTACCGCCAAGCTGGTCGAGGTTTGTCTTGACGACATCCATGCCGACCCCTCGGCCAGAAACATCAGTTACTTGTTGCGCTGTGGAAAAGCCAGGCAGGAAGATGATATTTACCTTCTCCTTATCCGACATGGCCTTGGCCTGTTCTACGGTGAGCAGTCCTTTTTTGACGGCACTATCAGCCAGAGCGTCACCGTCAATGCCTTTGCCGTCGTCACTGATTTCAATGACAACCTGACCTGCTTCGTGATAGGCCTTTAACAGCACAATGCCGCTTTCGGTTTTTCCTTTTTTACGCCGCTCATCGGGGGATTCTATGCCATGATCTATTGAATTTCTGACTAAATGAGTGAGCGGATCATTGATTGATTCGATAATGGTTTTATCAAGTTCAACATCTTTACCTACAATGGTGAGGTCGATTTTTTTGCCAAGTTTTTTTGAAAGATCCCGTACGACACGGGGAAATTTATTGAAAACATTCCCTATGGGCTGCATCCTGGTAAGCATAATTGCTTCCTGGAGTTCGGAGGTAATCAGGTCAATACGTTGCCCGACTGTTTCAGCGCTTTTTATGTCGCTGGTGCCAATAGTTTGTAATAACTGGTTACGACTGAGAACCAGCTCTCCGGCAAGGGTCATTAGGGAGTCAAGCAGACTGACGTTGACCCGGATGGTAGTGTCTCCTTTTACCGGTGTTTTGGGTGAGGTTTCACCAAAAGGTGGTGCTGTGGGTGACTGTTGTTCTGGAATACTTACCTCTGGTTCTTCTGTTTCATTGCTGGCCAGAGCAGGAGATGCCTCTTCGACATGGGGGACTTCTGCTTGTGGCGTTGTGGTTGTTTGGGCAGTTTCTTCGGGCGGAGATGGTTCCTGTTTTGATTCTGGTTCTGGAGTTGCCGCTGAGGTGTTTTCAGGCTGGGCCTCTTTTGTGTCCGGTGCAGAATCTGGTGTGGTTTGGCTGCTCGTCTCTTCGCTGTCGGGGGTGCTGAACTTGCCTTCAGCAATAGCGTTTAATGGTTCAAGATGCTCGGAGATATCAACAGCATTACTATTTTGGACGTTTTCTATCAGTGACTGTAATTGATCGGCAGCGAGCAACAGAACATTGATGATTTCTGGGGTCGGAATGAGTTTTTTGCTCCTGATCATACCCAGAACATTCTCTGCAGAATGGGAGAGATCCTGGATCACTGTGAGTCCCATAAATCCTGCACCACCCTTTATGGAATGTGCAGCCCGAAAGACCTTGTTGACGAGCTGTTCGTCAATATTTTCGCCCCCCTCTTCTATGGCCAGGAGGTCGTTTTCAATGTCGGCGAGGTGTTCGAGTGATTCTTCTATGAAACCTTGGAGTATTTCATCATCTTCAAATTCCATGGATCTCTCCTTGGGGCTAGTGTTGCTGTTTTTTACCTATGAGCCATTTGTGGCTTTTTTCCGTCTCTAGTAATAGTACTACATAGTGCAGAGGAGATGTATAGCACTATTTTTTCTTATTGCTTTTCTTTTTCTTTTTTTATCGATAAATCAATATTATAAGAGGTCTGGTGAAAAAGCAGTTCTATCGTATGCAGGAGAAGAGTCTTGAAAAAATGCGTAATTTGCAGACAGAGGCAGGAAAAAGCCTTTTGAATTGTCTAGTTTGTTCCCTTTTGTATGTCTGTAATGGTGATATTGTAGGTAAGATTATGTCCTGCCAAAGGATGGTTATAGTCAATGACTACCTTGTCGGCAGCGACTTCGAGGATGGTGGCTGGCACCTGTACTTCTTTGTCGCCACGCATTGTTTTAAGGCTGACGATCATACCAGGTTTGGGAGCAAGACGTTTGATGAAATCCTTGTTGGTGATGGTCTGCAAAAGGTCTCTTTGGCGGGCTCCATATCCTTCGTCAGGATCAACAGTAACAATACGGCTCTGGCCTTCTTGCATTCCAATGATACTATTTTCTACGGTGGGGGGCAGTTCGCTTTTGCCGATGGTAATGGTAATAGGATTTGCGGCATCCCGGGTCATAAATTGTTCACCATTATCAAGAGTGCCGATGAAGGTGAGGGTGACGATGTCATTTTTTTCAATGGTTTTCATAAGAGGACTCCTGGTTCTGGTGATATTTCAAGTGTTATTCATTATAGGTAGTATTGTACCGCAATCATGTAAGCATCAATTGGTATGGGTGCAAGAAAAAACGCTCTACTTCTTGACAAACCGGAAACCGCCCCGTAATCTCTCAGCTTTCTTTACTGGGCAATATCGTGGTGGTATTTTTTGAAAAAAGAGTGTGGAATTATGTTGGATTTTAGTAAATCAGCGAAAGGATTGTTGCCGGCAATTGTTCAAGACTATAAAACTCGAAGGGTCTTGATGCTTGCCTATATCAATGAACTGGCCTGGAAAAAGACTCTTGAAACAGGCAAGGCACATTATTGGAGCCGTTCCCGGAACAAACTTTGGTTAAAGGGGGAGTCTTCCGGGCATGTGCAGATTATCCATGATATCTTTGTCGATTGCGATGCTGATACGGTACTTTTTTTGGTTGAGCAACGAGGTGGTGCGGCTTGCCATGTCGGGTATGCATCCTGTTTTTACCGAAGAGTTGCCGGGGACGATATACTCATAGAGGAAGAGAAGGTCTTTGACCCAAAACAAGTTTATAAATAGTTGTCTTTATGGAGTGAAAAATGACGTTGTTAAAATTGGGACTTCCCAAGGGAAGTCTGGAAAAAGCTACAATCGAACTTTTTGAAAAGGCGGGATGGGCCATTAAGCCCGCAGCAAGAAATTATTTTCCTAAAATCGATGATTCTGAATTGTCTTGTTATATTTGCAGACCCCAGGAGATGTCGCGTTATGTGATGAGCGGTATGCTCGATGCGGGCATTACCGGGAAAGATTGGATCATGGAAAATGAGAGTGATGTCGTTGTCGTCGGTGATCTTGTTTATTCCAAGGTGAGTCGCAAGCCGACACGTTGGGTGATTGCGGTTGCTGGTGATTCGCCAATCAAGACCATTGAAGATTTGGCTGGGAAAAAGATTTCCACAGAGTTGGTGAATGTAACCAAGAGATTTTTTGCCGAGCAGAAAATAGATGTCTCCATTGATTTCAGTTGGGGGGCTACCGAGGCCAAGGTCGTTTCAGGATTGGCCGATGCCGTGGTTGAAGTGACCGAGACAGAATCTACGATTCGAGCCCATGGTCTGCGTATTATTCATGAATTGATGGAGTCAAATGCTCAGTTTATTGCCAATAAAGAGGCCTGGGAGGATCCGTGGAAGCGGGAAAAAATCAAGAATATGTTCATGCTGCTTCAAGGCTCTTTGAAAGCTGACCGCATTGTTGGCCTGAAGATGAATGTTGCTGAAGAACGGCTTGAAGAAATTGTCAATGAATTACCAAGTTTGAATGCGCCAACTATCGCACGGCTTTATAATGCCAAATGGTATTCGGTTGAGACCGTTGTTTCTGCTGATGTGGTTCGGGAACTTATTCCGCAGCTCACCCGGATTGGAGCTGAAGGCATTATTGAATATCCTTTGAATAAAGTTATTTAGTGCCTTGCTGGCCAAAACCTGTTGTAAGAAATAAGTGAAAGAGTTGTCTTGGTAATGGCTGAGTAACTTGAACCACTAAGGCACTTATCCCGCTTTTTGGGGGTTGGTGCCTTGCTTGCCAAAAGCTGTTGTAAAAAACAGGCAAAAGTCTTGTCTTGGTAATGGCTGAGTAACTTGAACCATTAAGGCACTTATCCCGCTTTTTGGGGGTTGGTGCCTTGCTGGCCAAAACCTGTTGTAAGAAATAAGTGAAAGAGTTGTCTTGGTAATGGCTGAGTAACTTGAACCATTAAGGCACTTATCCCGCTTTTGGGGGGGTGCCTTGCTGGCCAAAATCTGTTGTAAGAAATAAGAATTTGAACCATTTAGGCTTTTGTTCTTTCTTTTTTCTGTTTGTGCAACTCGGTTCTCTTTTTTGTTCATTTAAAGAGAATGGCCGGATGTGATTCCTGCTCACTGGCTGCTTCCTCCAGATTTGCTTACTCTTATTGCTTGAGGAGAAGAGGGGGATACCTGTGGTCGTAACTGGCTATGGCGTATCATTGCCAGAAGATATTTTAGTCATGAGGTGGGGTCGTTTGTGAACTAACAGAGAAGAGAACATGCCATTATTATGCGAGATTTTTCTTTTTTATTGCTAGGATATATTGCCATCGGTACCGGGATCTGTGTTTATGCCAACTGGAGCCGAGGTCGATCTTCTCAGGAATCATATTTTATTAATAACGGAACCCTGGGCTGGCTGGTTTCTGCGTTGACATACTGTGCCACCACCTATTCTTCGTTTATGATGGTGGGACTGGTTGGTCTTGCCTATGCCACTGGCATAGGAGCCTTGATTTTTGAAATGACCTATCTGGGAGCAACGGTCATTTTGTTGTCATTATATGGTGGCAAAATCAATGAAATGGGAAAGAGACATAATATGGTCTCACCCATGGAAATTTTTTCTCTTCATTTTGGTAAATATACAGGCAGTGCTGGTGCCCTGGTTTGCGCTGTTGCTCTCGTTCCGTATACCGCTGCCCAGGTTATTGGGCTGTCTCTGGTTTTTTCGAGTTTTCACATTGAGTTCAGCACTGGAATTATTATTTCCGCAGTGTTGATTTGTGGCTGGTCTCTGTTGGGAGGACTCAAGGGCGTGGCTTTAACAGATGCCGCACAAGGTCTTTTCATGTTAGGGGTGGCTCTTTTTCTGGCCTTCTGGGCTCAGGACACCTTTCAAGGATTTACTCTGGCATCTTTTCCCAGCGAGATATGGACTCCCATTTTTTTTATTAACATTACCTTGCCCTGGGCCTTTTTTGCGTTGACTAATCCTCAGGTGGTGCAGCGTTTGTTCATTGTCGAAGATGCTCGTGGTCTGAGAAAAATGATCGTCTTGTTTGCGGTGGCAGGTTGTATCTATACCGTATTGACCTGTCTGGTAGGTTTTATGGCAAAATATGGGAGTGGCATAGGTTTTTTTCCCCAGGTTGCGGATCGTGACAAGGTTATTATGGAGATGGTGCCAATGATGGGGAGGGGGCTGGGTCTTGCTGTTGCCTTGAGTATTATTTTTGCAAGTATTTCCACTTCAAACTCTATTGTTCTCACCTTGTCTTCAATGCTTACCAGAGATGTTCTCGGAGAAACAAAAAAAATGTGGCCGGGGTGGATATTCATTGTGGCCTTGACTCTTCTGGTGGCATTTTTTGCTTTTTTGCGTACCTCTTATATTGTCGAGCTATCGGTAGCCACCTCTCGGATGCTGCTCTGCTTTCTTCCGTTGTATGTGGATGTTTTTTACTGGAAAAAAGGCGGGCCAATTACCGGGGTGCTGACGATTGTTGGCGGAGCGATCTGTGCGGTTCTTTTTTCAGTTTTCTTTCCGGCGGTAAGCTCTTTTTACACTTTAGGTTCGGTCTTTGTCCTGTATAGAGTGGGCGTGTTTTTTGATCGAAAATGCGGTCTGCAATCAAAGACGTTTACTTCTTGAGTTCCTTAATATTTGCGTCTTATTATGCTTTAATAAAGCCTTTTGGGGTGCATTTGACAGAATGCGGTGTCCTGTTTTATAATTTTTTATTTTGGCTTTGTATCGTTCGCATATATGTATGTTTTTAAGGAGAATATTTATGAATAGATTTGACAGTAGTGTCTTTCTTGAAAATATAGAATGGTTTGATGAAACAGGCCAGGAATTGGTACATCGCTTGCCGGAAGAGGGCTCTGGAGAAATCAAATATGGGGCACAGTTGACGATACGTGACAGCCAGGCAGGCATCCTTTTTTATAAAGGTAAGGCACGGGATGCCTTTGGGCCGGGTCGGCATACCTTGAAAACGGCGAACCTGCCCATTATTACCAAGGTACTCTCGCTTCCATGGCGTGGTGATAGCCCGCTCAGAGCCGAAGTCTATATCGCCAGCATGAAATATTTTCCGAATCTGCAATGGGGAACAAGAAATCCGGTGGCTTTTCGAGATGCAGAACTGGGGTTAATCAGACTGCGGGCTCACGGGGTGTATACTATTCAGATTGTTCAGCCGGTACTTTTTATCAATTCCCTGGTGGGCACCATGGGCAAGATAACAACTAATGATATTGCCAGCTATTTAAAGCGGGTCATTGTGTCTCGTTTCAATGATTATCTTGGTGAAGAACTTGATACGATTCTTAATCTTCCTGGGAAATTCGATGAAATGTCAGTGGCATTACAAAAACGGCTGGTTCGGGATTTTGCCCGTTTCGGGTTGCGGCTCAGCCAGCTTTATATTACCTCAATTACTCCTCCAGAAGAGGTGCAAAAGGCAATAGATGATCGTTCCCGGCTCAATGTCATCAATGACATGGAGAAGTTTGTTAAATTGAAAGCGGCCATGGCCATGGAAAAGGCTGCAGAAAACCAGACGGAAGCCGGTGCCGGGCTAGGCATGGGCATAGGAATGATGATGCCCGCGATGTTTGGCGGTTTTGGCGGAGCTGGTGGAGGCGCAGCCAGCTCTGTGCAGGAAGCGACCATCACCTGCCCGGATTGCAGCAATGCTATTGCCAGGGATGCCCGCTTTTGTCCACTATGCGGGCACCAGCAGTTAGTTCTCAGCCAATGCGTGAATTGCGGGAAGAATCTCTCGCCGAACGCCCGGTTTTGTTCGAAATGCGGGACTCCTACTGACCAGAAGCCAAAAACAAAATCCTGCGGTGAGTGCGGGGCGGAATGCCTTCCCGGGGCGACATTTTGTAATCAATGCGGCCAAAGGGTGGGATAGTACCCGATGGATCTGCAAATAACCCATCCCTGCCCGTCATGTGGTGGTCCGGTTAATATGGCTGAAATGGATCGCTTGACGACCTGTGGCTTTTGTGATGTGCAGAATTATATGGTTGCAACGAGTTTGCTGCGTTATGTGTTGCCTGATCGCATTCCAGAGCGGATTCCTCGTAAAGAAATTATTTATTTTCCATATCTCAGATTCAAAGGAAATATCTTTAGCTGTCAGGGACAAAGGCTTGATTACAAGATCCTGGACACCACCTACCAGGGGCTTTTTACCCAGGGAATTCCTCCTTCACTGGGGCTGCGGCCTCAGGCTATGCCACTGAGTGCTGCCAACGCTGGACACCTTGGCAAATTTGTACGAAGAAAAGAGGCTGCGATGACCATTATGCAGCGAGCCGCAAAAATGGCTGGCCGTGTTGCTGGCGGTTCGGATGCGCCTTTTTATCATCGGGCTTTTATCGGAGAAATCATCAGTTGTATTTATCTGCCGCTCTATGTTGAACAGGGGCAGGTCTATGATGGTATTTTGAACCGTTCGCTTGGCAAGGCTCAAGGATGGTTGACAGATGGCACAATGACCGTTCCTTATCACCCGAATTGGACACCTCGTTTTATCGCTTCTCTTTGTCCTGAGTGTGGTGCGGCAATGGAGGGAAGCCCTGACAGCCAGATTCTCCATTGTTTTAATTGTCATTGTTGTTGTGTTGAAAAAAATGGCAGGTTTGTAGCAATACCGTATAGCGTTGTTCGGCCCAAAAATAACAAAAGTGTTTTGTTGCCGTTTTGGAAACTTGAAGTGCGTGGTGCCGGAATACACAGCCTGGCTGATTTTCTTAAAATAACCAACCAGCCGGTGGCTGTTACGTCTCGGCATGAACAATGTGCAATGGCGTTCTGGATTCCGGCGTTTAAAATAAGGCCCAAGGCCTTTTTGCAATTGGCAAAGAGTGCTACTTTGCTTCAGATGCCCTTTCCTGAAGGGAAACAGGAATTATGCAAATCTCTTTTTCCGGTAACCTTACCTGTAAAAGAGGCTGCGCAGGCGATGAAATCGGTGCTTGCAGCGACCACGATGAACAAAAAAGATCTGCTGCCGCAACTTCCCTCGGTTACTTTTTCCCTGCAAAGAAAAAAACTGGTTTTCCTACCTTTTACAGATAATGGTCACGACCTTGTGCAGCAACATTCCGCATTCTCTGTTGCTTCTTCGATTGTCCATTTTGGCCGTAAGCTATAAAAAAATACGGGGCAATATTTCGGCTGTTTTCAAGAGTATTTCTGTGTAATGTTTTTTTGAGTTGCCCATTTTGGCAGGGAATGAAATGTGAGACAATGTATTTTAGCTTTTAGTTAAATTCTTTGACATCTGGGGGTTCTGTTTTACTGTCTCTTTTGAGGTACAGTAAAACGCCTGGTAATAAAGGCTTTTATGCTATGTGCTGCATGGAATATCCAGTATGTGCCAGGGGTTTTGTTTTTCATCAAAATATGACTTAACCAGAAATAAATGTATTATTAGGAGGCTTATCATGGAAAAGGTGGTGTTGTTTTCATTTCGCGGCGATCCGCTCTGTTTTATTCACGTACTTCTTAATGGGCTTGATCTCAAGCAACGAGGTCAGGAAGGTCTGATTGTTTTGGAAGGAGAGGCTGTAAAACTTGTCGAGCTTATGTCTGAATCCAGGCATTTTCTCAATCCTCTGTATAAAAAAGCGAAAAAAGCCGGGATTATTTACGGGGCATGTAAGGCCTGTGCAGGCAAACTTGGCGCTCTGGATGCTATTGAACGAGAGGGTATCCCGCTCATTGGTGAGATGGCAAATCATCCGTCTATGGGGGCTTTTATCGAGAAAGGTTATAAGGTTATAACTTTTTAGTGCCTTGCTTGCCAAAACCCGTCGTAGAAAACAGGTAAAAGAGTTGTCTTGGTAATGGCTGAGTACTTTGAACCATTAAGGCACTTATCCCGCTTTTT